>WFLX010382329.1_pt1 | contig 43401 bp, 44 predicted proteins | sample 4967041 | NCBI WGS metagenome assembly WFLX01 (sample SAMN12857096, study PRJNA449069) | gut metagenome | isolation source: stool from male and female vole | host: Microtus ochrogaster | place: USA:Florida | collected 2017
GAGAAAGCGTGAAATGCCTGAAGAACTTATCACCGCCGCTATAGGTTTTGCCGATACCGACGACGAAGAAATTATAAAGGCAAGAAAACTTTATCAAGAACTTTTTGACAAGTATAACAAGGAAGTAAAGGAAAAAGCTGTTGCAGTAATAGAAGCAGGCGGTCTTTATATTCTCGGTACGGAAAGACATGAATCACGCCGTATTGATAATCAGTTAAGAGGTCGTTCAGGTCGTCAGGGTGACCCCGGTGAAAGCTGTTTCTTCCTCTCTGTTGAAGATGAACTTATGCGTATCTTTGCCGGCGACCGTCTTGAAAATATGATGAAAACCCTTAATGTTGAGGAAACTATGCCGATTGAAAGCAAGATGCTTACAAAAATTATTGAGTCCTCACAGAAAAAAGTCGAGGGTCATAATTTCAGCATAAGAAAGAACGTTCTCAACTATGACGACGTTATGAACACACAGCGTGAAATTATCTACAAACAGCGTTCACAGGTTCTTGACGGCGAGGATTTACATGAAAGTGTCCTCAAAATGATGGAAGAACTTATTACATCAACAGTAAACAACTATCTTATTGACGACGATGAAAAAGACAACTGGAATATTATAGGTCTTAAAGAACATTTCCTTGGCTGGCTTATCGGTCCGGAAGATTTGACATTTGAGGACGATGAACTTGCGTCCGTAAACAAAGAGGACATTATAAATGCCCTGAACGAAAAAGCAGGAGAAATTTATCAGGCTAAAGAAGAACAATATGGTGCGGAAATCATGCGTGAACTTGAGCGTGTTATTCTTCTCAAAGTTGTTGATACAAAGNGGATGGCACANANTGACGATATNGAAGAACTTAAAAAAGGTATCAATCNGCGTTCATACGGACAGAANANCCCNGTTATTGAATACAGATACGAAGGCTTTGAGATGTTCGACGCTATGGTTGAATCTATCCGTGAAGACACTATTCGTATGCTTCTCACAGTAAAGCTTCAGCAGAATCAAGCTCCTCAGCGTGAACAGGTTGCAAAACCCGACGCTCCGAATGCAGGAGCAGGTGACGGAAGTTTCTCTGAAAGTGCAAAGAGCAACAAAATCGGCGACAATGACCCGTGTCCGTGCGGAAGCGGTAAAAAATACAAGAAGTGCTGTAAGAACAAGGACAATAAATAATTTATACGGGGCGGAACTTTTCCGCCCTTTGTTTTAAGGACAATAATATGAAAAAATATATTTTTTTGCTTGCTGTTTTTCTTCTGTCGGGCTGTGCGTCGGAAAACAATATGGAAATTCCGACGGCTACAGACACAAGTACAGAAACTGTACAGTCAGTCATATCTGAAACGACAACTTCTGAAACAACCACCGACGAAACAACAACAAAACCAAAAACAAACCATCTTGTATATTCGGTCACGGAAAATAAAGTTGAGCTGAAACTCAATAAAAAAGTAGTCCAGACGCTTGAATTTGACTATTCTCCAATCAGAAAATATATCTCTGCTGAAGACTTCGACTTTGACGGTTATACGGATATTTTTATTCCGATAAAAGGCTCTGGCATAGCAGGTACATACTATCACTACAATCCCGAAACGGAACAGTTTGAAGAGTGGGACGAGCTTAATAAAATTGGTTACAAACTTACAGTAAGCACAGATAACACCCTGACCATTACTTCATATTTAGAATACGGATATATCTCCACAAAATATCAATGGAACGGCGATTCCCTTGAATCCGTCAAACTGCTTGACTGCTACTATTCAAAAAACAGTTATATAAATGACCTCTATGAATATCAGCCGGACGGCAGTAAAATTCTTGTGGAACGTACTTATATAAATTCAAAAAATAACGCAAAATATAAAACTCTCGGACGTGACGAAGTAATATATTTTGAAGTGACTGAAAATTCAGTAAATGCTATGCGTGACGGAAAAATTATTCAGTCCTTTGAAAATAACACTCTGTATGAACACTCACTTTCCGGAGAACGACACACTCCGCCTGAAAAATATCTTGATACTTCCGATTTCGATTATGACGGATATGAAGACTTGTTTATCCCCGAAACTGCCGACAAAGGCACATACTATCGTTTCAATCCCGATACAGAACACTTTGACGTATGGGACGAACTCAACAAAACTGGTGATATTTTTTTCATGGAACCTGACGACGAAAACTATTTAAGAAGTATAATTTATAAAGACGGTACAGACTATGAATATGAAATACTTGTCCGTGAATGGCGGAACGGTGAACTTGTACCGCACCACCGTGAAGTGCATTATAAACTTTACTACAAGGACTACATAGATATGGACGGCGTTATATTCAGGCGTGATTATAATTACNAAAAAATATCGGTTGATGNTGTGGNCTTTGATTTTGACGGATACAATGANTTGTACATTCCGNNTTATGACGACGAAAAAGGCACATACTACCGTTACAATCCAGATACGTAAAAATTTGAAGCATGGGACGAACTTAATAAAATATCCCTGCCACTGACCGTTGATGGAAACTGTCTGAAATATCATACAAGCGATATAATGGGTAATGATGAAACAGTCTTTTATGAGTGGCTCGACAAAAGCATTTCACAGTCTCAGCGTATAGTAACTTATACTGCTGAAAATGGTGAACGTTATACGGACTATTTCGATTCAACAAACGTGCTTTTTAAGCGTGAACGTACAGTATTCAACGAATACGGCATTATATCCGGTACAGAGGAAATATTAACAGAAAGGTGATTTTTATGAGTGGTTACAGTGTATTCGCACGTTATTATGATGAACTCACCGCAAACATAGACTACAAAAAACGTGCGGAATACTTTCACAAAATAATAGGTAAATTCAAGTCAACTGATAACAATATCCTGCTTGACCTTGCGTGCGGTACGGGCAGTATCTCCGAAGAAATGGCAAAACTCGGCTACGACGTTATCGGTGTGGACAACTCTCAGGAAATGCTCGGCATTGCACTTGATAAAAAATTTCACAGTGGTCTTAATATACAGTATCTTTGTCAGGATATGCGTAATATAGATATGTTCGGCACAATCGGTATTACTATATGTGCTTTGGACAGCATAAATCATCTTTCATGTATTGACGATGTAAGAAAGGTTTTTGAGAGGGTTTCACTGTTCTCTGAGTACAACGGACTTTTTATATTTGATGTCAACACTCTCTATAAACACCGTAAAATACTCGCTGATAATACTTTTACTTACGAAACAGACAATGTATACTGTATATGGGAAAACTCACTCAATAAAGATACTGATGAAGTCCGTATGAATCTTGAATTTTTTGAACTGGAAGAAAACGGTCTTTATTCAAGGAGTGCGGACAGTTTTTCTGAAAAAGCTTACAGTGAAGAAGTTATAGAAAAACTCCTTGCTGAAACAAATTTTGAAATCATAGGAAAGTACGGCGATGATACTTTTGAATCTCCGTCGGAAACCTCACAGAGAATAATATACACGGCAAGATGTAAACTTATGAAAGAAGGAATTTGAAATGGGTAAATTATACAGGGCAATTTCTGCCGACGGTTCGGCATTTGCAGAAGTCCTTGACGCTAAAGACATAGTTTCAGAAATCGAAAGAATACACAAGACTTCGGCTGTTGTAACGGCAGGTCTTGGCAGACTGTCAATAGGTGCGTCACTTATGGGCTATATGCTCAAAGGCAAAGACGACAGTATAACTCTCCGCATTGATGCAGACGGTTCGACAGGTCAGCTTGTTGCGGTATCGGACAGCATGGGCAACGTAAAAAGCTGTGNNAATAATCCTGTTGTTGANATTCCACTCAACGCTNAGGGAAAGCTTGATGTCGGCNGTNCGGTCGGTCATAACGGTACGCTTTCAGTTGTCAAGGATTTGGGACTTAAAGAGCCGTATGTGGGAGTTGTTCCGCTTGTTTCGGGAGAAATTGCCGAAGATATCGCAAGCTACTACGCCACAAGTGAACAGATTCCGACAGTATGCAGTTTAGGCGTACTGGTAAGCCCTGATTTGTCGGTAAAGTCGGCAGGCGGATTTCTTGTACAGCTTCTCCCCTTTGCAGACGAAAAATGTATTGACATTATTGAAAAAAATATTGCGAAAATTCGTCCTGTGTCGGCTATGCTTGCGGAGGGCGTAACTCCTGAAGAAATTGCAGGTATGCTTCTTGACGGTCTTGACCCCGACCCGCTTGACGAGGCAAATCCGGTCTATAAATGCGATTGCAGTCGTGAACGCACGGAACGTGTGCTTGTAAGTCTCGGTAAACAGGAGCTTTCTTCTATTGCCAGTGATGGAAAAGACACTGCTGTAAGCTGTCATTTCTGCGGCAAAGAATATATTTTCACTCCGGAGGATATAAAAAAGCTTGCCGGAGAGTAATGAGGTGAATGAATGTACGAAAACAAAACAGAAAATATACCCGTAAAAGCTGTACTTGCGTGTGTTGATACAGGAGAATTTGACGCAGAAGTTTCAATAAAGGAACTCGCTGAACTCGCACAAACCGCAAATGCAGAAGTTGTTGGGGAAATAATTCAGAAAAAACAGACATATGACCCTGCCACCTGTATGGGTTCGGGACGGCTTGAAGAACTTAAAGAACAGCTTGAAATACTTGGTGCCGAACTTGTTATTTTTGACCACGAACTTACAGGCGTTCAGGTGCGTAATATAGAAAAAATACTTGATGTGCGTGTAATTGACCGCACAACGCTTATTCTTGATATTTTCGCACAGCGTGCAAGAACCAAAGAGGGTAAATTACAGGTTGAACTTGCACAGCAGAAATACCGTCTGCCACGTCTTACCGGAATGGGTACTTCCCTTTCAAGACTCGGCGGTGGTATCGGTACAAGAGGTCCGGGCGAAACAAAGCTTGAAACCGACAAGCGTCATATCAGAAAAAGAATCTCATATCTTGAGGACGAACTCGAAGAACTCAAAAAACACCGTAATTTTTCACGTTCACGCAGAAAAAAAGACGGTATACTGTGCTGTGCCATTGTTGGCTATACAAACGTCGGAAAGTCAACTCTCCTTAACGCTCTTACAGATGCAGGAGTACTTGCCGAAAACAAGCTTTTTGCAACGCTTGATATAACTTCACGTTCTATAGAACTCCCCGACGGCAGAAGTGTAATGCTCATTGATACAGTAGGGCTTATCCGCAGACTTCCGCATAATCTTGTTGAAGCTTTCAAGTCAACACTTGAAGAAGCTTCCTGTGCGGACATAATTCTGAATGTACAGGATATATCTTCACCCGAACGTGAACAGCAGGCAGAAGTCACACGCAGTCTGCTTTCCGAACTCGGTTGCGACGGTATTCCGCAGATAAACGTAATGAACAAAGCTGATATAGCACCGTTTACCGATACAGTCTTTGAGAACGATACAACTGTTTTAATCAGTGCAAGACAACAAACGGGTTTTGACAGACTTCTTGAATGTATCATGAAAAATCTTCCCGAAACTGCAAAACGTATGAAACTTTTAATTTCATATGAAAAAACCTCATTCATAAATAAAATAAGAACCGACGGAAAAATTTTCTCCGAAGAATACACCGAAAACGGTACTCTTATTGACGCTCTTGTTGATGTAAAACTACTAAAGGAGTCGGAGGAATATTTATGCAGATAATAAAATATCCGTCAGAAGAAAGCGTAAAAAACGCTATAAAGGCAGACGAACCGTTTCTTGCTGCGATATCATTTGACGGAAAAAAAGCCATAATGTGTCAGATTGATGAAGCTATGGAACATCATATTTTACTGATGAACAATGGTTATAAAGATACAGACATTGATAAATTTTTCCGTATTGTTTTTGACAAAAGCGGTGCTGACTGGACTTTTGTCTGTCCGCCTGACTATAAAAATATTCCATACAAAGATAAAAGAATCAAGACGTTTTACAGAGACGGAATTTATACCATTTCTGAATTTCTTGATACTGTCGGCTACATTGTCGGAATAAATATACCAAAGCGTTACAGCCGTCATTTTGACTTCATGAATGAAGATTAAAAAAGGAGGAATANTTATGTTAGGGGCNNTTTATGGCGATATAATCGGTTCTTACTATNAAGTTCACTGTACAAAAGANTATAATTTTNCGNTACAGAAAGAANCGACTTTCACGGACGACAGTGTTATGACNTCCGCAGTATGCAGGGCAATTCTCAACAACAGTGAAGATATCACCCGAAAACAGTTAAAGTCCCGTGCGTATGAATATGCCGTCCAGTATAAACAGTATTATTCATATTTCCATCACGCAGGATATGGGCAGATGTTTATAAAATGGGCTGAAAACCGTTCAATGAAAGTACAGAAAAGCTACGGTAACGGCGGAGCTATGCGTGCAGTGCCGATTGGTTATGCGTACAATTCGGAAGAACAGGTTTTATTGCAGGCAAAGGCAAGCTGTTACTACACCCACAACTGCAAAGAAGCTATTAAGGGGGCGCAGGCTGTTGCAATGGCTGTATTTCTCGCACGAAACGGCGAAACTAAAAATACTATCAGAGAGTATCTGACAAAAAAATTCCGCTATGACCTCGATTATACTGTTGAAGATATACGTCCGGATTACTCTTTTGACAACAGTACGGATTACAGTATTCCGCCGGCTATAGTCGCATTTCTTGATTCCCACGACTACGAAAGTGCAGTGAGGAACGCTGTTTCACTTGGCGGTGATGCCGACACTATGGCTTGTGTTGCCGGTGGTATCGCCGAAGCTTTCTATAAGGATATTCCCAAACATATTAAAAATTTCTGCTGGCTTAAACTTGACTATACAATAAAAAGTGTGGCACTTGAATTTTGTCAGAAATATAATATAAAATATAATTAAAAAAATTTTAAATTCATTTTCTATTGACATATTGAAAGAAAGGTGTTAAAATAAGTTACAGCAAATGCTTTGACGGAGAGAAGTAACACGGTCGGACGTTTCCAGAGAGTGCGGAAAATGCTGAAATCCGCATATCAGAAGTCGTGCGAATAACACTCCCGAGCAGTGACCTGAAAGCCCTTGACGGCAAGTAGGTGAAACGTGTTCCGTGCGTTAAACGGCAAGAGTGACTGTATTTTCTTATACAGTAATTCAGGTGGTACCACGAGAATTTTTATTCCCGTCCTGTATTTATTTGCAGGACGGATTTTTTATGAAAGGAAAGTTTTTTTATGAAACATACTGATGTAAAAGTACTTTTGAACAATCATGATTTCACAGGCAAGGAAGTTACTGTATGCGGTTGGGTTCGTACTTCAAGAAACTCAAAGAGCGTTGCATTCGTCGAGTTGAATGACGGAACTGCACTCAAAAATATTCAGATAGTCGTTGAAAAGTCCGCTGACGCTGATTACAAAGAGCCTCGTGTGGGAACTGCTGTAAAAGTAACGGGTACTGTTGTTGAGGGCAGAAACAATACTGTCGAAATCAACACTTTACCGTCAGGCGTGGAAATTCTCGGAGCTTGTCCGTCGGACTATCCGTTGCAGAAAAAAGGCTGTTCAATGGAATATCTCCGTTCAATGCCACACCTCAGAGGACGCACAAACACTTTCAATGCTGTATGGCGTGTGCGTTCCGTGCTTGCACAGGCAATACACAAGTACTTCCAGAATAATAACTATGTCTATGTAAACACCCCTCTTATCACCGGAAGCGACTGCGAGGGTGCGGGCGAGATGTTCAACGTTACAACTATCGGCTATTCAAACGAATACAAGAACGAAGAAGAATATTACTCAAATGACTTTTTCGGCAGACGTGCAGGACTTTCCGTTTCGGGTCAGCTTGAGGGTGAAGTTGCTGCTATGGCTATGGGTAAAATTTATACATTCGGTCCGAGTTTCCGTGCGGAAAACAGTAACACCCCGAAACATCTTGCTGAATTTTGGCACATTGAACCCGAAGTGGCTTTTGCTGAACTCCCCGACGTTATCGAAATTGCCGAAGATATGCTTAAAACAGTTATCCGTGAACTTCTTGACACCTGTCCCGATGACATGAAATTTTTTGATGCACATTTTGAAAAGGGTCTTGTTTCACGTCTTGAAGAACTTATTTCACACGATTTTGGCAGAGTAACATATACAGAAGCTATCAGACTCTTACAGGAATCCGGTGAAAACTTTGTTTATCCTGTTGAATGGGGTTGCGACCTTCAGACAGAACACGAAAGATATATTTCGGAAAAGGTTTTCAAAAAGGCTGTTTTCGTTACTGACTATCCGAAAGAAATCAAGTCTTTCTACATGAAACAGAATCCCGACGGAAAAACCGTTGCGGCTGTTGACCTGCTTGTTCCCGGCGTTGGCGAAATCATCGGCGGCAGCGAACGTGAAGCAGATTATGACAAGCTCGTTGCTGCTATGAACGAAAGAAATATGAATCTTGATTTGTATTCAGATTATCTTGATTTAAGAAAATTCGGCTCTGTACCGCACGGCGGTTTCGGTCTCGGCTTTGAAAGACTTATCATGTATACAACAGGTATGTCAAATATCCGTGATGTTATTCTCTATCCACGTACAGTAGGTTCAATTAGATAATGACTGAATTTCTTGTATTGTTTTTTGGATTTGCATTGATTACAGGTCTTCCGGTCGGCTTGACGTGGTATATAAAAAACAAGAAAAAACAGGAATATATCAGGAAAATTGACCTGAAAGTCAAAAACAGTCTGCTTACAAAAGACAGCTACAGCAGAATAAATCCCGATACTGTCAGACTTGTAAAAAACAGTCTTATTAGAAATTTTATTGTCAAAATATCTTTATATACGGCGGTATTATATGCTTATGCCTTTCTGTTTGCAGAAAAAGAAACAATTATATATTTTATTATAATTTCCGTTATACTTACAATTTTTCTTATCTTTAAAATTCTATATGATATAAAAAAAATTTCAGAAACCGAAGGTCTTATTAAAATAAAAGGTTTTCTTTTCCGTGAAAAAGGCTGGCAACGCTCGGTAATTTACTATGACATGAAAAAACTTGAATACAGAATTTTCAGCTACAATACATTTTTTGCAAATAATTATTCTGCTGATTTGGGAAGTTTTGTAAATCTGATAGCAATAAGAAAGAAATCAAAGGTGAAGATAATAAGGTTGTTATCATTCTAAGACGACATCAATGATGCTGTCGTCTGTTAAAAATAATTTATATTTTGAAAGGAACGTGACAGTTATGTCAAAATCACTCTATATTCCAGAGGGCTATAAATCTTCCCTCACTCTCAGAGAAACCCAGCACGCTATCAAGTACATCAAGGACGTTTTCCAGCAGGCACTTTCTTTTGCCCTTACTCTTGACCGTGTGTCCGCTCCGCTTATCGTAAAAAAAGGTAACGGTATCAATGACGACCTCAACGGCGTTGAAAGAAAAGTTGATTTCACTATCAAGGAAATCGGTGGAAGTGAAGCCGAAGTTGTCCAGTCACTCGCAAAGTGGAAAAGAATGGCACTCTATCGTTACGGCTATCAGCCAAACGAGGGCATCTACACCGACATGAACGCTATAAGACGTGACGACGATACAGACAACACACATTCAATTTTTGTTGACCAGTGGGACTGGGAAAAGGTCATCACCCGTGAACAGAGAAACGTTGATTTCCTTAAAGAGACAGTAAAAAGCGTTGTAAAGGCAGTAGCCTATGTAAAGAGAAAAGTTGGTCTGCGTTACCCTGTTATTGCAGGAGATGTATGTAAAGACGTTTTCTTTATCACTACTCAGGAACTTGAAGATATGTATCCCGACAAGACACCAAAAGAGCGTGAACGTCTTATTACTAAGGAACACAAGACAGTTTTCATAATGCAGATTGGTGGACTTCTTGCAAGCGGTCAGAAACACGACGGCAGAGCTCCCGACTATGACGACTGGTCACTTAACGGTGATATTTTCGTTTGGGACGACGTTCTTGACAATGCCCTTGAAATATCGTCAATGGGCATACGTGTGGACGAAACATCACTTGCAAAACAGCTTGCCGAAGCAGGTGCAGAGGACAGAATGCAGTACGACTATCACAAGATGATTGCAGACGGTACACTTCCGTTGACAATCGGCGGAGGTATAGGACAGTCAAGACTTTGTATGTTCCTTCTCGAAAAAGCTCACATCGGTGAAGTACAGTCTTCAATCTGGAGCGACGAAATGATTGCAAAATGTGCTGAAAACGGTATAACACTTCTTTAAGGTGCGTATCAATGGACGATAAATTCCGATTATTTGAAAACTGGTTTAAATTGCAGAAAGACAAATGGTCGGATATTGGAATTACAATTACAAATACCTCTTATGAAAAAGCAGGTAAAATGTGTTATCACAATTATAAGATTGAACTTTCGTCCGAAAACAGTGAGGGGACAATCAGATTGTTTGAAAGCAATGATATATACTGGGTTGATTTGGAATGCGTTAATTTTGATAAAGAAGAAATTTTCTGTATATCCGTTGATTCTTTTGAAAGTATTGAAGATATTTCTATCCATGTAAAAAAACTGGAAACAATTATGACATAAAAAACACAAGCCTGAGAATTTTATGGTTCTCAGGCTTTTTTATTTATATATTTACCAATATATCAATTTCATCTCTGTCAGGTGCTTCAAACATTGAAATAAATTTTTCCGCAAGTCCGCCGTCAATAAAATAGGCATTAGATTTTCCGGCAGATACCATGTTATTCCGGTTACTTATACGCTGTTTCCACAATTCGTCGCTTATATCAATATAATGTACCTCACACTTAATATTATGCACTTGACAGAATTTTTTTGTAAAATCTCTCTCCTGCCTTGTCCAGAAACCCCAGTCAAGTATTACGCTTATTCCTGCATTAATGAACTCCGGAATTTTTTTCAGCAGATATTTTTTTATTTTTCTTACATATTCATCATGCTTTTCACCGGCATTATGTCCGAAAACGGTCAGCATTATTTCATCTACAGAAAGCAACACGGCGTTGTCTTTTGTACATAACTTTTCAGCATACGTACTTTTTCCACTGCAAATCTTACCACATACCATAATTACTTTTGCTATGATAATCAACCTCACTTTTCAGAGCAGAACTCTACTTTTTCCCCATTGAGAATCATATTAGTTGTACGAACTGCACACATCTTTCCGCACATTGAACAGGTGTGACGGTCTGTAGGCGGTGTGCTTTCAAAGTATTCACGAGCCTTGTCGCCGTCAATAGCAATATCAAACATCTTTTCCCAGTCAACCGCATGACGTGCTTCTGCCATAGCGTTGTCAGGGTCTGTGGCGTGCGGAATACCTTTGGCGATATCTGCGGCGTGTGCGGCAATACGGCTTGCAATAATTCCCTCTTTCACGTCGTTGATGTCGGGCAGTCTAAGGTGTTCGGCAGGAGTTACATAACAAAGGAAATCCGCACCGCTTGCCGCCGCAATTGCACCGCCTATTGCAGAGGTTATATGGTCGTAACCCGGAGCAATATCCGTTACAAGAGGTCCTAACACATAAAACGGTGCATTATGACAGATTCTTTTCTGGATTTTCATATTTGCGGCGATTTCGTTCATTGCCATATGTCCCGGACCTTCAACCATAACCTGTACGTCCTTAGCCCACGCACGTTCTGTCAAAGCACCGAGTTCAATGAGTTCTGAAATCTGTCCGGCATCTGTTGAGTCGTCAATACAGCCGGGACGGAGTGCGTCACCGAGACTTATTGTACAGTCATATTCACGGAGTATGTCAAGAACCTCGTCATAGTGTTCATAGAACGGATTTTCATTGCCTGTCANCATCATCCNCGCAAACAGCAGTGAACCGNCTNTTGAAACAATATTCATTTTACGCTTGTCACGACGGAAAGCCTCGACAGCACGACGGTTTATTCCTGCATGAATAGTCATAAAGTCTACGCCTTCTTCAGCATGGGCTTTAACTACTTTCAGAAAATCTTCCGCAGTAATTTCAAGCAGGTCTTTTTCAAGATAGCCGATAGCGTCGTACATGGGAACAGTTCCAATCATTGCAGGCGACTTTTCTATAAGCTGTTTACGGAAAGTATTAGTTTTGCCATAATTGCTCAAATCCATAATCGCTTCCGCACCGTATTTTATAGCAAGGTCAACCTTTTTCATTTCATTTTCATAGTTGTTGCAGTCACCGGAAATTCCTAAGTTAACATTTATTTTAGTTCTCATGCGTGAACCTATTCCCTCCGGTGAAATTGACTTATGATTTACGTTGCAGGGTATACATACCTCGCCTTTTGCAACAAGTCCGCAGAGTTCCTCTGGAGAGATGTACTCTTTTTCCGCAACCGTTTTCATTTCGGGAGTGATTATGCCTTTTTTTGCAGCCTCCATTTGTGTACTGTAATTTCTCATTTATTCAGTTCCTTTCATGTGATTTAAAGGTCCGTTTCCGTGACCTATATCAAGCATTGCACTAAGACAGGNAGTTNTNNATTCNTTTNCCAGTCTGATACTTTTTTCAANTGNATATCCCTTTGCAAGATTCGACGCTATCGCACTTGNCAGNGTACNGCNTGTACNGTGAGTGTTGGGATTGTATATACGTTCGCTCTTGAACCATGTTCCCCCACCAGACGTATACAAAAAATCGTCTGCCATATCTATACCGTGACCGCCCTTGCACAAAACCGGACAGTCATATTTTTCTGCTATATATCCGGACACTTTCATCATATCGTCCGGATTTTTNATTTTCTTTTCGGCAATNAGNTCTGCCTCCNGAATGTTTGGAGTAATAACAGNAGAAATNGGGAAAAGCTTTTCCTTAATGACCTCATACNNNTNTNANGTACTCAGTTCTGAACCGCTTGTCGAAACTGCAACAGGGTCAGTGACGATATTTTCAGCTTTATAAAAAACAAGTCTTTCAGCGATAACTTCGGCGAGTTCCGGAGAAGATACCATACCGATTTTTACAGCGTCGGGACGTATGTCCTCAAAAACGGCATCAATCTGCTGTTTCAGAAAGTCAGGTGTTACCGGATATATTGAACGTACTCCGGTAGTGTTCTGAGCCGTAAGGGCAGTTATTGCACTCATGGCATAAACTCCGTGCATAGTCATTGTTTTAATGTCCGCCTGAATACCTGCTCCACCAGAGCTGTCACTTCCTGCTATTGTAAGTACTGTTTTCAACTATGATTCTCCTTTCTGTTGAGGAGACGGAATAAATTTTGGGTAATTACTGTAAACTTCAAAGCAAAGTATTCTGACAGTTATTCCGGTATAGTAGCCACGTCTTCCTTCCAAATTATCTGCTATTGAGTGATGTTTTGTTACACTCCATAATACTGCATTATATTTGATTGTTCCGCCGTCTTTGTAACATTCTTGAATCGGCACAAGCAGAATTATCGCAATAATCAGCGGAATTATTGTTTTTAGTTTCTTTTTCATTGTACTCACCTGCTATTTTTATATGTTCCACAGCTTTTTCCGGAGGAGTTCAGTGGAATGTAATATGTCATTCTGTGCGAATAATGCTGATACTACAGCTATTCCGGACTGTCCGCAACCTTTTATAAGGTGGACGTTTTCAAGATTTATTCCGCCTATGGCTACTACCGGAATTTCAACACTTCTGCAAATTTCCGTGAGAATTTCCGGAGTAATGCGTATAGCGTCTGTTTTTGTCGGGGACGGGAAAACCGCACCAACACCGAGATAATCCGCACCGTCTGCCTGTGCTTTCTGCGCCTGCTCAACGGTCTTTGCTGTTGCACCTATTATGAAATTATCGCTGACGTGTTTTCTTATTTCTGAAACTGCTGTGTCCTCAATTCCGACGTGTACACCGTCTGCACCGCTCTCTAATGCAACTCTGTAATCGTCGTTAATTATCAGCGGTACGCCGTATTTATGGCAGACCTCACGTATTTCTAAAGCTCGTGAAACATACTCGTCAAAACTTATATTCTTCTCACGCAACTGAACGCACGTTACACCGCCTTGTATAGCCTGTTCAACTGCTTCGGTCAAACTTTTTCCATTTAAATACGTTCTGTCTGTAACTGCGTAAAGACTAAGCATATCTTTATTAAACTTCAATATCTGTCACTTCCTTTCTTAATTGCTTTATATATTCGTCAGGATTTTCGCAAGTCATAAATCCACTCATTATGCAAGCACCGTCAGCACCTGCCTTTGCCACCTGATTAATGTTTTTACTGTTTATTCCACCAATTGCGTACACGGGAATTTTTACCGCATTACATACCTGACTTAAAAATTCAAGTCCACGAGGTTCAAGACCTTTTTTGCAGTCTGTTTCAAAAATATGACCGGCTATAACATAATTTACACCCATTTTTTCAGCCTCTACAGCTTCTTCAACCGAATGAACAGAAGCCCCTACAAGATTAATAAAATTCATATCTTTCAGACGGATATGTTGCAACATCGGCATTGTCATATGAATATTGCTGAAAATTTCAGGGTGAAAATACATACTGCAAGGCACATCATATTTGTCACTTATGTCAAGTATATTAAAAGCTGTTTTAACATAGTCGTCATCTTTACAGTCCTTATCACGAAACATTATTCTGTCAGGCTTTGCAGAAGCTATTTTTTCAATCCTTGTAAGGAAATCTTCCTTGCAGAGTTCTTTGTCCGTAACACATATAATCTTAAACATAAATATAATCATTCAGCACCGGCTGTAAACCCTCGTCGGACATATCCTTGTACATCTGACTAAAACTTCTTCCGTCGTTTATCTCAAACTGTTCGTCACCCTCTGCCGAGCTGTTCTCCTTTCCGGTGTATTTGCTTTCATGGTCACCGATACCCGTCGAAACTCCGGCAGAAACTTTTGTTGCACATATCTTTACTATACCATTTCTGAAACTCTCGCTTTCCCTCGACGATACAGTAATTCCACAGAACGGCAGAAAAATCCTGTAAGCACAAAGTACCTGACAAAGCTGTTTTTCATGAACGTCCAGCGGATTTATTTCGCCGTTGTTTATAATGGGTCGCAGTCTCGGACATGAAAGGGATATTTCAGCATGAGGATATTTTCTCTGTAAATGGTAGACGTGCAATGCACTTGCAAAAGCGTCTTTTCTGAAATCGGAAAGTCCGAGCAGTGCAGAACACGCTATACCTCTCATACCGCCCATTAATGCACGTTCCTGTGCCTCGAAACGATACGGGAAAACTCTCTTATGTCCCATAAGATGTAACTGTTCATAACGATTACTGTCATATGTTTCCTGAAATACTGTAACATAATCAACACCGCATTCGTGGAGATATTTATACTCGTCAGTATTCACAGGATAAATCTCAATTCCTACCATGCGGAAATACTTCCTTGCAAGTTTACACGCCTCTCCTATATACTTCACTCCACTCTTTGAACGGCTTTCACCGGTCAGTATCAGAATTTCTTCCATTCCACTTTCCGCAATGACCTGCATTTCTCTTTCAATCTGTTCCATACTTAGTTGCATACGCTTTATGTCGTTATAGCAGTTAAAACCGCAGTAAACGCAGTAATTCTCACAGTAATTCGCTATATAAAGGGGTGTAAAAAGATATACAGTATTACCGAAATGCTTTCTTGTTTCAAGCCTTGCACGTTCTGCCATCTGTTCGAGAAAAGGCTCTGCCGACGGTGACAATAACGCTTTTAAGTCCTCAACTGTACAGCGTTCATGTTCAAGAGCAGATTTAACGTCGTCAGCCGTATATGAATTATAGTCATAGTCATTCATAGCGGTTATTACTTTTTCACGTATATCAGAATCAATCTGTTCCATGCCGTCCATGTACTTCATATGATTTGTACGGACAGACGGATTATTTTCAAGTTCATGTTTTCTTTTTAAAGCACTTTCGGAAAGTTTCTCTGAATCCACAAAATAATTATTATCCATTATATCACCTCAGAAATCCCGTAAGTGAATCGGACGCAGAAGCTCCCCTTGTGAGAACACGTCCAAGTCCCGACAGATACGCTTTTCTTCCTGCTTCCACTGCCTGTCTGAATGCCTCAGCCATTGACGGCAAGTCGCCTGCTGTTGCAAGAGCGGTATTACACATTACAGCCGCCGCACCCATTTCNATAGCCTCACAAGCCTNTGACGGTCTGCCTATTCCTGCATCAACTATAACTGGCAGGTCAATTTCGTCAATAAGANTCNGTATGAAATCTNTTGTTGAANGACNCTTGTTTGAACCTATCGGCGNAGCCAACGNCATTACGGACGCTGCACNGGCGTTTACAAGGTCACGGGCGGTATACAAATCAGGATAAATATATGGCATTACCACAAAACCCTCTTTTGCAAGAATTTCAGTAGCCTTTACTGTTTCCTGATTGTCCGGCAGAAGATACTTTGAATCACGCATAATCTCAATTTTCACAAAATCACCGCAACCAAGTTCTTTTGCAAGACGTGCAATTCTCACAGCTTCGTCGGCATTTCTTGCTCCGGAAGTATTCGGCAGAAGTGTTACACCCTCTGGAATATGGTCTAAAATATTCTCATGTTCCTTGGAGTTGGCACGACGTACAGCAAGTGTGATTATTTCCGCACCTGCATATTTTACTGCTGATTCAATAAGATTAAGTGAATATTTTCCCGAACCCAGTATAAATCTTGAACTAAATTCATGTCCGCCGATTATAAGCTTATCACTGTTATTCATAAAAAAATCTCCTTATGCTTCATATTTTCCCGAAATTATTCTTAGTATTGTATGTGCCTGATGTCCTGCACATACCATTACCCTTGACGAATAAAGTCCTGTTCCGTCGGCAATGTCACTGTGTCCGTCTCCGCACAGATAGAATTTTTCAGTTATTCTGCGGGTCTGTATAGTATTTGCAGAATCAATTCCTGCCATTCCTGAACCCGAAACAAGATATTTTTCCGGAAGCTTTTCCAGTACGCAGTTGNCNAGTACNGCTTTTGNCTCGNCACTGTNAAATGCTTCACAGNCGATATCNTCATTTNTCAACAGTTCGGGTATATTTGTTNCGTNAAGCCTTACACAGTCCNAANCAATTTCACAGTACGGTGCAATATGTGACAATGTTTCTTTAAGAGCGTCGGTTTTGTACATTCCGAGCTGTTCCGGAAAGTACTGCTGACGGTTAAGGTTTGATATGTCTACCCTGTCAAAGTCAATGATGTGAATACGTCCCACTCCTGCACGTACAAGCGATATCGCAATATTTGAACCAAGTCCGCCGATTCCGCACACCGCAACAGACGCAGATGTTACTTTTTTCTGAAAATCCTCTCCGTGACGTTCTGCAAGTGCCTTGTACATTTCATCTCTTGACGGTATCATAATATTAACCCCCTCCCACAAAACGTACTATTTCAAGCTTGTCGCCCTCATCAAGTAAAGTATTTTCATACTCTGCCTTTGGTACTATATTTTCGTTGAGTTCCACCGCAACACGTTTTCCGTTATACTCCATAACGTCAAGCAGTTCTGAAACTGTTCCCGAAAAATCAAGTTTTTCGCCGTTTACTGTTATCATTGTTTTCCCTCCTGAAAAATCAAAGTTCTTTCTTTCCTGTCACATATTCAAAGATAAGTGACTTTTTATATTCTTTAAGTTTTTCAATTATTGCCTGTTTTTTCTCAATGGCTGAATCTATTGCAGAGCATTTTTTGTCGAGATAGTCGGCTATTTGCTGTTGTTCTTCAAGTTTCGGAAAAGTAATTTTAATCTGTGATAATAATTCTTGATTCATGTTATTTATATTTGAACCTCTACTATACTTTTCGAGCTGTTTTCTGAAATAATAACTTCTGAAAAAATACAGTAAATATTTACTATCAATAATATCATATCTTTTATTTCTAAATCTAATGCAAAAGCCACTATATGTTAATGGAAAATTAATGTTTTCTACCATTACACTTCGTCCGACTTGGTCTTTACTACCATTTGAACGTACAAAAACAATATCACCATTTTTTAAAAGATAATCTTCACTTATTTCTCCATTTGATAAAAAAGACGAAAACATTTCTTCTTTATCCAAAATAAAATAGTCTTTAAAATCTCCAACACCTAAAATTTTGAATACTTCACCATCTAAATTTTCTGAATAGTTTAATCCATTTTTCATCTCTCCAACATATCGTAAACTACAAGTTATTCCGTTAGTTTCAGCGGTATTCTCATTAATAACTAATATTTTATATTCTTTCAGCTTTTCAATGACTTCCTGCTGTTTTGCGATAATGTTATCTACTCTGGTACATTTAGTATCAAGGTAAGCGGAAATTTTTTGTTGCTCAAAGAGTGATGGAAATGGTGCATATTCAATTGAAAGTAATGATGTAATATCAAGATTTTGAATACCTGTTGTTTGCTTAATATAATTCATCATATGTTTATTTTGATAAAAAGCTGTTAAAATATAGAGAAAATATCGAGCATATGTATTTGTTGTTGTTCGTAATCGTTCCATAAAATTTGCAAACAATGCTTTATATTCCTTATCAAACATAACTGTTCTGCCAACAGGTGTTTTTTCTCCTCCACCTGATTTTTCAATAAGTATATCATTCTTAAGCAAAATCAATCTTTCTTTTATTTCAGATTTATAATTTCTTATAGTTAGTTGGTCAGAATCTTTAAACTTTAAACGTTGATAATCAAAATCGGCTATTCTTAAACAAATAACATCATTTTCATTGTTAGCTTTTTCTTCTCCCCACGAACCTGCTTCATGTGATGAAACAATATTTTTCATTCTAATTGTTTCCCACTCAACAGGTATCTCGCCAATCCATTCAATACCACTGTCTTTCATTTTTCTCAAAATATCACCTCTTTAAAACAAAAGGAGAACCACAAATATATGCAGTTCCCCTATAAAAATCTAAGGTCTTCCTGCACCGGTATTATCCGTATCAGGTTCAAAGGGTCGGAACGCATAGTTCCCTCTCAGCGTGTCTGCACGCTCCCCTGACTTGTATCATTTAATTTTTAACTTTCAAACTGACTTTCGTGACGTGTAAAGAAATCTGTACGAGGCGGTAAGAATTTAAGCTTATGGTTTTCTCCTGTGAAATAAGTCAGCGGTTCAAGGATAGTGTCCCATGACCAGATTCTTTCATCAACTTCAAGATACTCACGAAGTTTTTCAGTTCCGAAAGGTGCAAGAGGGTGAAGAAGAACGCCTGTAATTCTAATCATATAGAAAAGATTTGCGAGTGCCTGAGCGAGTTTTTCCTTGTTCTCTGCGTCTGCTGTGACGTTCTTTGACATATACTTACTGCCGTTTCTGATATAGCTGTCAAGAACATACGTACACTGGTGGAACGCAAATTTTGACATATGTCTTTCAAATTCAAGCACTGCCTTTTCTGCTTCCTTTACAAACTTTTCTTCCGGTGCAACAGACGGCATTATTCCGTCAAATTCTTTCTGTGTTGTGTAGAAAGCTGTACGAATCATTCTGTTGAAAACGTTCGATAATAACAGACCGTCTTTTACAACGGGGTCACTGTCCTCCGGCTTGGCGAGAGGATTGTAAGGCTTTGGCATAAAGCTTACTGAACGCTGTCCGAGACCGAGACCCAACCAGTGCATACGAAGCTGTTCAGGTGTATAATGATTCAGTAAATCGTCTGCCATAGGTGGTTTGACATCACCGGAACTTGACGCTTTCTTGTCAAGGAAAAGAATGTGATGATTTGCGACGATAGTCGGCATCTGTAATTCACCGTCGGGAACGTCGGAAGTCTTTTCACTGCTTTCCTGCTGTGCAATCCACATGGCAGGTTCTGCAATTCCGTAGAAATAAATATTGTCCTGTCCGATAAACTGATATACTTTAGCGTCCTTACTGCACCAATAGTCTTTCCACTCGTCACGGTTTCTGCCGGACTTTTCAAGATATGTCTGTGTAAACGATATAGGAGCCCAAAGCGATTCAGGCCATACCCATACAGTAAGACTGTCTGCACCCTCCATAACCGGTGCAGGCACTCCCCACTCAATATTACCAGTAAGACGGAACGGAACAAGAGTTTTTCCGGTACGGTAACGGATTCCGTTTTCAGTGAGAACGGCACACGCCTTGTCGCAGTCGGAAAGTTTCTTGAACTCTATAGTAAATGACGGCTTTTTCTTTTCCTCAATGTACTCATGCTCCGGAAGTGTTTCTTTAAGTTCATTGTACTTTTCCTCAAACTCACGCTTTACATAAATTACAGGCGGTTTCAGAAATTCAGAAATAGTTTTCCACACAACAGGACGGATTGACTTGTCCTTTTTCATGTCCTCAACCCATTCCTGTAAAAGCTTTTCATAGTCACATAATTTGAAATACCAGTTTGTAACGGGTTTCATTGACGGTGTTTCACCTGTCAGAGTACTTACAGGATTAAGAAGATTTTCGGGCATATACTGGTGACCCAAGTCACACTCGTCCGCATATCCCTTTTCGGACGTACAGCCCTCTACTGGACATTTTCCGACTACCTGTCTGCCATTGAGAAAAACACCTGCTTTTTCATCAAAAAACTGCATTGTGGTTATACGGTCAAGCTGACCCTTTTTGTAGAGCGAACTTATAAACCATTCTGTAACTTCTGCGTGTATTTCCTTTGAACGTCCGAGACCGGAAGCCGCAAACAAATCCGGTGAAATACCGTAAGCGTCAAGAGTTTCTTTCTGCTTGTCATGGTTACGCTGAACAAATTCCTCAAGAGTACCGTCAAATTCACCCTTGTTTACTTTGACCCTCCAGCCCTCCGCAATCGGTGAACCGTAGCAGTCCGTACCGCCTACGAATATAACGTTTTCCTTGCCTATACGGTCACGGAGAAATCTTGCGAATGTGTCCGCAAAAACGAACATTCCGCCGACATGACCGAAATGAAGCTCTTTATTTCCGTAAGGCATACCGCCCGTAATAACCGCACGTTTCGGAAACTCCGGACGTGGTATCACAAAATCTTTATTTTTCTTGTCTGCCATAATAATTCCCTCTGTTTATATCCATTTTTCAAGTCTTTTTCTTACAATATCCTCACCGAGTACATGACTTACTTCCCAGATATCAGGAGCGTTTGCACGTCCGGTAAGTGCGATTCTGAGCATATTTGTAATATTTACAATACTGCCTTTGTACTGGTCAGGATTCTTTTTGAAATCTTTCGGCTTTACTGCAAAACCGAGTTCCTGAGTAATTTCCTTTACCTTTGCAAACCATGCAGAAGAATCATCGTCATGATTATAAGTTGCAAGGTATTTTTCAAAGAATATTTTTATTGTCTGTTCGTCGCACTCTGCGGACATTTCATCATTTATTTCAAAAGTCTCATCATAGTAGAAACTCATAAAATCACAAGCCTGTTTCCATGTTTCAATATCCTTTCTTGGCTTGTTTCCACCTTTTCCGACGTTGAGAGCCGCAACAGTCCTTTCAGGATATTTCTTTATAAGCTGTGCAAATTCGTCATTGTAGCTTTCGCACCATTCAAGCCACTTTGTGTAAACCTGCTCCGCACTCATGCGACATATAACATTCTTTGAGATGTCACGGAGCTTGTCGAGGTCAACCAAAGCACCCGAAATGGACATTTTTTCAAGAGAATAAGGAAATTCCCTGTAATCTGTATCGGGGTTGGCAATTCTCCACTCCTCATAGTTTGAATTAAGAATAGTGAGCAGAAATTCCCATACAGCGTCCTGAGAAATACCCTCCTGCTGATAATATGACAAAGCAAGTTCGGGGTCTTTTCTCTTTGAAAGCTTTCTTTTGCTTGTACCCTCCATTTTCATAAGTGTAGCCGTATGGCAGTAAACAGGCTGATTCCAGCCGAGAATATTGAACAGTTCAACGTGCATCGGCAATGACGAGAGCCATTCCTCACCTCTGATAACGTGAGTTGAGTGCATGAAATGGTCGTCAATAACATGAGCAAAGTGATATGTCGGGATTCCGTCACTTTTGAGAAGAACAAAATCCATATTGTTGCGTGGCATTTCGAGTTTTCCTCTTACAGCGTCCTCAACCGTTATATATTCATCTGTTTCAACGCCCATATAACGCAGTACCCACGGTTTGCCCTGAGCAATATTNTCNTTAANCTGTTNTATTTTNAGNCTTCTGCTTTTTTCAGCATACTTGCCGTAGATTCCGGGATTTTCCTTATTTTCGGTCTGCTGTTCACGGATAGCGTCGATTTCCTCGGCAGTCAGAAAACACGGATAAGCCTTTCCCTGCTGAACAAGATACTTTGCAAATACCTGATATATATCTTTACGCTGTCGCTGACGATAAGGGGCATAATTTCCGTTGTCACCGTCAACAACCGCACCTTCGTCAAATTCAACGCCGAAATAAGCCATAGCATTTATAACTGTCTCAACTGCACCCTCAACTTCACGTTTATTGTCGGTGTCCTCAATACGCAGATAGAAAACGCCGTCTGACTGATGTGCAAGACGTTCAGCAATAATTGCATTGTAGAGATTTCCGAGATGAACAAAACCTGTCGGGCTTGGTCCTATACGTGTAACACACGCACCAGCCGGAAGAACTCTATCCGGAAAACGTCTGTCAATATCTTCCGGAGTTTCTGAAACGTCCGGAAACAAAACCTGTGCAAGTAAATTAAAGTCCATGAAAAAACCAGTCCTTTTTATAAAATTATCAATTATAAATTATATCATATATAACATTTTTTGTCAACAACGGTATTTCCGGAAATTACAAAATAAAGTAGACAAATATATAATTACGTGCTATAATAGAAGTATACAGACAAATTTTTATAATAATAGTTTTGTCATAATGAAAGGAAATTTTTCAGAATGAATATTAAAGATACACTATTTACACTTTCCGAAACCTGTGGAGCTTCAGGAAGTGAATCACCCGTTTCAGAAACTGCACTCAGTATGCTGAAAAAATACTGTCCCGACGCTCAGATGAAAAACGGAAACGTAACCGGAAACTTCGGACAATTCAGAGACGGACTTCCCCTGCTGGTTCTTGACGCTCATATTGACCAGATAGGCATGATTGTTACATATATAACAGACGACGGTTTTATAAAAGTCGGAAATCTCGGAGGTATTGACCGCAGATTACTGCCTGCACAGCCTGTTGTCATTCACGGAAAAAAAGACGTAAAAGGCGTTATATGTTCCGTTCCGCCTCACCTAACGGCAAACGGAAGTGAAGTTCTTTCTTTTGACGATACCGCCATTGATACAGGTATGACAAAAGCTGAACTCAACGAAATTATTTCACTCGGTGATACAGTTACTTTTGATGTGAAATGCCGTGAACTCCTGAACGGTCGTGTAACAGGTGGTGCGTTCGACGACAGAAGCGGTATAGTTTCAATTCTGTATGCACTCGAACTTCTCAAAGACAAAAAAACCGCATATAATGTCACTGTTATTTTCTCGGCTCAGGAAGAACTCGGTGAACGTGGTGCAAAAATCGGTGCATTTGAAATAAATCCGGACATCGCTCTTGCGGTTGACGTAAGTTTTGCGTATGCTCAGGGTGAAGATGAACAGAAATGCGGTTATCTCGGCAAAGGTGCAATGATAGGTATTTCACCGTCACTTTCAAGGGAAATTTCCGAAGGTCTTATAAATACAGCAAGAGAAAATAATATACCATATCAGATTGAAGTTATGAACGGTCTCACTTCAACAAATGCCGACCAGTATTCAGTAAGCCGTGAGGGTGCAAAAGCCTGTACTATATCAATTCCCCTCCGGAATATGCACACGCCCGTTGAAGTCATAGACCTTAAAGATATAGAACTTACCGGAAAACTTATTGCTGAATTTATAAAGGGAGAATAATTTATGAAAAATCTATTGAAAGAGCTTTGTCTTGCGGACGGCATTTCCGGAGATGAAAGCGGAATAAGAAATATTATTATTGAAAAAATAAAGGACTTCGGCGAATACAGGGTTGACCCTCTTGGAAATCTTATATGTTTCAGAAAAGGTAAAAAGACTCCCGACAAAAAACTTATGATTTGTGCCCATATGGACGAAGTTGGTTTTATTGTCACTGCAATACGTCCGGACGGTACACTTGCTTTTGACATGGTTGGTGGTGTTGACCCGTCGGTAACAATCGGCAGACAGGTTAAAGTCGGAAAAAATCATCTTCACGGTGTTATCGGTTCTACGGCTGTCCACAATCTCTCAAAGGAACAGCGTGAAAAAGCACCTAAAATGAACAGTCTCTATATTGATATCGGTGCGGAAAACAAGGAAGATGCCGAAAAATATGTAAATCTCGGTGACTGCGTTTACTTTGAATCCGAATTTACTGAACTCGGTGAAAACAGAATCAAGTCCAANGCAATTGACGACCGTGCAGGCTNTGCAATGATGATAAACCTTATACGTGAAGAAACNGAATACGATACATATTTTGTNTTTAATGTTCAGGAGGAAATCNGTCTGAGGGGTTCAAGAGTATCAGCGTTTTCAGTTCANCCTGNTTTTGCAATAGTTCTTGAAGCAACTACTGCATCGGATATTGACGGCGTTTNAGGAGNNAAAAAAGTCTGCGAACTCGGTAAGGGTGCTGTAGTTTCGTTCATGGACAGAAGCACAGTATACGACAAGGAACTTTACAGACTTGCTTTTGATATCGCCAAAGAAGAAAATTTACCGTGTCAGACAAAGACAATGATTGCAGGCGGTAACGATGCCGGAGCTATCCATATTACCGGAAACGGTATACGCACTATTGCGATATCAGTGCCGTGCAGATATTTACATTCCGCATCGTGTGTAATAGAAACGGACGACCTTGAAAATTCATACAGACTTGTAAAAACTCTCTCAAAAAGGATTCCCGAAATATGATTAAACTGATTGAACAGGAAAAGGAATTTGACCGTGAACTTCTCCTCAAATCCTTTTCCGGACGTAAAATGCTTGCATACATAAGAGCGTACGGCACAGGTTACGACTTCTGCCGTTTCTACAAAGTAACCGACGAAAACAACGGCATGGGCTTTATGTTCATGATAAATTCCACACTTATTATATGTGCTGACGGAAATCTTGAGGCTACAGAGGAAATTGACCTGTTTGTAAGCATGAACCTGCCTTTCAGAATAGAAGGCTCACAGAAAATTCTTAACGGAATTAAAATTCCTGAACGCTATCAGAAACTTAACCGCACAATATTTGAACTTGTTCCCGACGAAAAACCGCTTGAATCAATCGAAAAATTTGTTGACCTCAATCCTAAACTTCCCGATGTTTATAAAATTCTCAGTGAGGGCTTCCCGAATATTGCAGACTTTTCACTTTGGTACACAGATACGTCACACCGTTGCCGTCATGGTGTCAGCCGTGCATTCACATACAGAAATTCCACAACCGCATCAGCTATATACAATATCGACGACGTTGTACTTATAGGACAGGTGGCTACTACCGAATCAGCAAGGGGACGAGGCTATGCAAGGAAATTTCTCAAATGGCTCGCACAGTTCTTTAACGGACTTGGAAAAAAAGCCTATCTTATGGCTCTTGATGTACGTGTAAGTTTCTACCGTGAAATAGGATTCCGTGAAATTGAACATGAAATAGTCCTTGAAAGAATTGACGTTGAAAAAGAAAGTGTAATGAAAGGAAAACTGACTGATGAACAGTAAAATAAATGAAATATACAATTTTGACAGCAGATTGATTTCACTCGCTGAACAGGCAGAAAAAAACTGTGCGGAAGCTTTCCGAAGAATCGACGAAACCGCTGAATACAACGGTGCAAAAGTCCTGAAAGCTTTTTCCGACAACAAGGTAAGTGAACCGTGTTTCTATGGCTCTACAGGATATGGCTACGGAGATATCGGACGTGATGTAATTGACAAGGTTTTTGCCCAGTCTCTCGGTACGGAAGATGCCCTTGTAAGATTCAATTTTGTTTCCGGAACTCATGCCCTTTCTGTCGCTCTTTTCGGCGTACTCCGCACAGGTGACAAAATTGTTTCCATTACCGGTAAACCTTATGACACTCTTGAAGAAGTTATAGGAATATCAGGCGACAAGGGAAACGGTTCGCTTATGGACTATGGTGTTGAATACAGTCAGGTTGACTTACTGCCAGACGGCACACCCGATTTCGACGGAATTGCAAACGCTGTAAAAGACGCAAAAGTTGCCTATATACAGCGTTCAAGGGGTTATTCACTCCGTCGTGCGTTTACAGTGGACGATATTGAAAAAATGATTAAGTCCGCAAAAAAAGGCAATCCCGACGTTATTATTATGGTTGACAACTGTTACGGCGAATTTGTTGAGGAAAGAGAACCATCCCACGCAGGTGCTGATATAATTATAGGCTCTCTAATAAAGAACGCCGGTGGCGGTATCGCACGCACAGGCGGTTACATTGCAGGACGTGCAGACCTCGTTGAACTCTGTTCATACCGTCTGACCTGTGTCGGCATGGGTAAGGAAGTAGGCTGTACCCTCGGAATGAACCGTGAAATTCTCCTCGGTCTTTTCTTTGCTCCCGACGTTGTTTCAAATGCTATAAAAACTTCTGCCTTTGCAAGCGAACTTTTTACCATGCTCGGCTTTGAGTGTTCACCACGCAAGGACGACCCGAGAGGTGATATTATAACCGCTGTAAAACTTGGTGACGAACAGCATCTCACTGCTTTCTGCCGTGGCATACAGAAAGGTTCAGCTATTGACTCGTTTGTAACTCCGGAATCATGGGATATGCCTGGATATTCAGACAAGGTAATTATGGCGGCAGGTGCATTCACAAACGGTGCTTCTATAGAACTTTCGGCAGACGCTCCCATACGTGAACCTTTTGCAGTATGGATGCAGGGCGGTATTACATACACAAGCGGTAAACTTGGTGTTATGCTCGCCGTTCAGGAAATGCTTGACAGCGGACTTGTCTCACTCCGATAAAATATGTAGATTATTACAATTTACTACAGATAAGTAATAAAATGATTACAGAAAAAATACAAATCCTGACGATTCTGTAATAAGACGCTTTCAGCGGTTGACATTTTATAAAAATACTGATAAAATAAATTAGATAGAATCTTAATATTAATAAAAGGAGGAGCTGCTTTGGGAGAGCGTAAAATATGTTACAAGTGCATGGCAAGATATGACAGTGGGTTCAATGTATGTCCATCATGCGGATATGCCGAAAATACCCCGTCAAATCCCATGTATATATCTCCGGGAACAATACTCCATGACAGATACCTTGTTGGTGTTCTGCTTGAATACAACGGTGAGGGAGCTTCTTATATTGCTCACGATACCTCAACGGAATGTACTGTTCTGATAAGAGAATATATGCCCGTAAGCTTGTGTACACGTATCAAAGACCAACCTGTTATAAGCGTAAGTTATGAAAATCTTGCCAAATACAAGGCTTTTATGGCTGAATATACCGAACTCAACAAATCCCTTGCACGTTTCAGAAACAATTCCAATATAACTCCGCTTCTTGATATGTTCTCGGAAAATAATACCACATATACGGTTTTTGAACATATTGACGGAGTTAAAATGCTTGACTACCTCAAGGACAACGCCGGAGAACTTAGCTGGGAACAGATTTCAAAACTCTTTCCACCTATGTTCACAACACTCGGTATTCTTCACAACGCCGGAATTATACACCGTGCAATAAGTCCTGATACCGTATACATAACAAACAAAGGTGAACTTAAACTCACAGGTTTCTGTATTTCTGCCGTGAGAACAGCGGACGCAGGTCTTGAATATGAACTTTTCAAAGGATATGCTGCTCCGGAACAGTATTCTTCAAGCAGTAACAGCCGTCAGGGTTCATGGACTGATGTTTACAGCGTATGTGCCTTGATGTACAGGGCTTTGACAGGTTGTATGCCTGTTGATTCAATGAGCCGTCTTAAATCCGACGAACTTTGTGAGCCAAGAATGCTGAGTGCAAAAATCCCCCGTAATGTCTCAAAAATCATTATGGACGGAATGAATCTCTCCGGCTGTGACCGTATACCGACTATAACGGAACTCGTTACACGCCTTTTTGAACAGCCTGTTCCGAAAACTATCCAGAATACAACACCGAGACGAAGGGTCGCTCCGGAAACAAAAAATAATTATCAGGAACAGATTCCGGTGCAGAATGTCCATGAAGAAAGACGATATAATCCCCCTCCGGAAGATTATTACAATAACCACAGTCAGAACGGCGAAAACCAAGAAAATGATTACCGTTATGAAACTGTTGACAAACTGAAAGTTCCGGTAATTATAGGTATACTGCTTATTGCCATACTCATGATAATAGCAGTGTTTATAATAAATATGATTACCGATACAAAGCAAATACGTGAAAACAATGGAAGCAAAAATAAAAATTCCTCATCTGCATCAGACAATGTTGTTTCCGGAGATTCTCCCGAACAGGAAGAAACAGAAATGCTTGACACCGTTATGCCCGACCTTGTAGGAAAATTCTATGAATTTACAGCAGACAAATACAAGGATTACTTTACCCTTGAAGCTGAATATGAATATAACAACGACTACGAAAAAGATATGATTTTCTGGCAGAATGTTGAACCCGGAGAACAGCTTGTCGGCGGTCGTGCAACTGTAAAGGTAAAAGTCAGCAAGGGTAAGGAAACAGCTATAATTCCAGAATACGAGGAACTTACAATAAAAGAGTACGAAGCCAAACTCAAGGAAGCAGGTATTTCAAATTATTCCATACTTGCAACAAAAAGCACCAACGCAAAGCCTGACACTGTAACAGGACTTCAGGTTGAAGGAAAAGACGTAAAGCCCGGTGCTACTTTCAGCAACAAGGAAGGCAAAAAACTTATTGTATACTACTATTCCGAAAACGTTACAACAGATAACAGCAATCTTTTTATAAGCGACGGAAACGGCTTTGAACCGGAAGAAACAACTTCTCAAAGCCAACAGACTACTACAAGATACTTACCACCATCCACAACAGCACCTGTTTATACAAATCCTCCGGAAACACAACCACCTGCTACAACTTCTCCGGTTGTTGACCCTCCTGTTGTTGACCCTCCCGTTGTTGACCCTCCCGTTGTTGACCCTCCCGTTGTTGACCCACCTGTTGTCGACCCTCCTGTTGTTGACCCAGGAAACGGAGACGACCCTGGAGTTATATAACAAAACAAAAAGACTTCTGTTTTTTTGCAGAAGTCTTTTTTTGTTATTCACTGTNTTTTGTTTCAAGCCATTTTATAAGTTNGTCAAAACCNTCCTGATTTTTTTCAAACTCCTTTTCATGTTCTATTTCGGCTTTCATGGAACACAGTTTNCCGTGCCATGTGAGACATTTCATTTTTTCGCCGTTTATAATCTTATATGAAAAATCCATTTTGCTTCCGGAGTAATCATTTCCGCTTTCAAAGTAATAGAACTTCGGTATATCAAAAATTTCAGATACGCTTGTTTTTCCGGACATATCTACACCAACCTTTCAAAAAAATCAACTGCCTTGTCAAGACTTTCATAAACACCGCTTAAAAGTGATTTTATNTNGTCGTCCGGCTGAGTAAGGTCAGGTATCATTATAACGTGACAGNCTGCCGAATACGCTGATTTTATGCCGTTGGGCGAATCTTCAAAAGCCGTACATTCCTGCGGAAGAAGTCCGAGCTTTTCGGAAGCAGTAAGATATATATCAGGTTCCGGCTTGCCGTTTGTTACCATGTCACCGCATATTACTGCATCAAAATATTCAAACGCACCGATTTTTTTCAGGTAATATTCAGCACGTTCACGGTCTGTAGCGGTTGCAACGGCTNNCAGNNAATTGTNGTNCCTGAGATAGTCAAGAANTTCAAAAAGTCCCTTTTTCATGTCANAACCGTGCTTGTCTATATAGTCATTCATAAGTGAAATACGTCTGCTCCGTACTTCACTGAATGGAAAATCGTCACCGAAAATTCCTTTAAGAAACGGAACGGAATATTTTCTTGACAGGCTGCGTATACTGAAAACATTTTCGTCGGTCATGTTGTAACCATACTCCTCCGCTGATTCTTTCCAGAAACGTACAAGAAGTTTTTCGGTATCAAGCATAAGACCGTCCATGTCAAAAATTGCACCTTTAATCTTCATATTCATTATTTTATTCCTTAAAAACTGTATGGACGGACACAGTCCGCCCACACAAAAATTTTTATTACCAGTTAATCATCCATTTGTACATACCTTCGTACTGCATTGCGGAACTGTTCCACGAATAATCAGTAGTCATGCCTCTCCAGACCATTTTGTCCCACTGGTCACGATGATTGAAGTAAATATGCTTTGAGTAATTNNTAACACCNANCATTNCTTNACCGTTATAGTTTGNAANTGAGAAACCTNNNCCTGTTCCGTNAAATTCGNTNTAAGGNGCNACTNTGTCNTTAAGANCGNCTGTTTCTCTTACAATCGGAACTGTACNATATCNGAGANAAATAANCTGAGTAAGTCCGCACGGNNCAAACAGCGACGGCATAAGCATAGCGTCAGCAGCGGCATAGAGTTTATGAGCGAGGGGGTCGGAGTAGAGAATATTTGCAGAAACTCTTTCGGGATATTTCCACTGATAGTGTCTGAACATATTTTCATACTTCTGGTCACCTGTACCGATTACGACAAACTGTGTATTTTCGTCGCAGATTCTTTCCATTGCATAACTTACGAGGTCAAGACCTTTCTGGTCTGTAAGACGTGAAATAATAGCAATCATATACTTATTTTCGTCAACCGGCAGACCGAGTTCCTTTTGAAGTTCAGTCTTGTTATAAGCCTTTTTCTTCTTGAAATTCTTTGCATTATATTCCTTATAAATATTCTTGTCGTTGTNCGGGTCNAAAACATTATAGTCAATGCCGTTCACGATACCNCNGAGNGNCGCNGACCTTGCTCTGAGAAGTCCGTCAAGCTGTTCGNCGTAGAAAGGATATTTTATTTCTTCTGCATATGTTTCACTTACTGTTGTGATGTAGTCCGCATAGACAAGACCGCCTTTAAGCATATTAGCGTCCTTTTTAAATTCAAGCTTATCGGGAGTGAACATATAGTCCGGAAGTGCGGTATTATACTTGAAAGTATCAATATTCCATACGCCCTGAAATTTAAGGTTATGGATTGTCATTATTGTCTTTGTGGAACTGTAGAAAGGATTTGTCGCAAAAGTCGAGTGCATGAACACCGGAATAAGCGAAGCCTGCCAGTCATGACAGTGAATGATGTCGGGACGGAATCCGATTACGGGAAGAATAGCGAGTACTGCCTTACAGAAGAAAGTGTATCTTTCGATATCCCACTTAAGGTCAGCGGAATACGGTGTATCGCACTTGAAATAGTATTCATTGTCCACGAAATAGAACTTGATACCATTGTATTCGTATTCCATAATTCCTACGTGTGCATTATCTTTTCTCATGCCGTAGTCCATGTAGAAATGCTGAACATACCTGAAATTGTTTCTGAACTTTTCAGGGATACAGGTATAGTAAGGCATAATTACCCTTACATCAAAATCGTTCTTGTTAAGATACTGCGGAAGTGCACCTACAACGTCAGCAAGACCACCGGTCTTGATGAAAGGTACACATTCAGAAGCAGCAAATAAAATATTGTTCATGCTGTTGACTCCTTGCTTTATAAATTACTGCATCATGCAGTTCAGGATATTTATATTATACACCAAAATTTACAATAAGTCAATACCGGAAAATGTTAAATATAACAAAAATAGAGGACGGATTAAAAACGATACTCATATAGAAATTTTTAGCTATGGTANTTTTGATTATAAGTCANANATACTATGGTTNCTGNTNACATATAACTCCNTTTGATGTATAATTTTAGTAAGATNAATTTGAANNTACGGAGAAAACATTATGGCAGATAAAAAGGCTTTAGTTGTTATTGATATGCAGAATGACTACCTATGGGAAAAGAGAAAAACAAAGTTTTCATNTAATACAANTGAACTTGTAAATGCTGTAAATAGCGCNATTTCTTNTTATAAAANAAAGAAATATGACATTATTTATATTGCGCAGATGTTTCCGAATATCATTACTAATAAATGGTTCATCAGTTTTTCAATCAAGGGAACAGCAGGGGCAGAATTATACAGTAAATTAAATATTGTATCCGATTTATATTTTGAGAAAAATCTGCCTGATACATATTCATCAAAAGCTTTTCGGGAGCATATGAAAAAGCACAATTATACAGAAATAGTCCTTTGTGGTTTGGACGAATGCGGTTGTGTTGGAGCTACTGCAAAAGGAGCTGTGAAAACAGGTGTAAAAGTTTTTCTTCTTGAAAACTGTATTGGCAGACGCTTTTCAAATGATAAAGTACAAAAGATGAGAGATANTCTTACATCATTAGGTGTACAGTATATTAAATTCTGATTTATGAAATCAACCAAATNATAAATANAANCCTGAAAGCANAATCTATCAATTGCTTTCAGGCTATATTTTTCAGTACCTGCATTGAAACAGAATTTTTTAATCTCATGCAAAAATTTTTGAAAAAGTACTTGACAAATAAAAAACATAATGTTATAATACAGGTGTTATATAACAAATGTAATATTAGAAGGGAGTTCAATTATGCCACCCAAAGCAAAAATAACAAAAGAAATGGTAATTGATGCAGGTTTGAAAATCGTTCGGACTGAAGGAGAAGAAAATCTGAACGTCCGCAGAATTGCAACTGAACTCAATTGCTCAACTCAGCCTGTCATGTATCATTTCAANACAGTAAATGATTTAAAATCAGCAGTTTATGGGCTTGCTGATGAATTTCATACAAATTTTCTTATGATACCCGATGAAAATGCCGGCACTCCCCTTTTATCTATCGGATTGCGGTATATACGGTTTGCTAATGAAGAAAAAAATCTGTTCTGCTTTCTGTTTCAGTCGGATAAATTTCAGAATATCAGCCTTCGGGAACTTGTTTATTCGGACTATTCAGCTCCAATTATTGCACCTATTTGTGAGAATACAGGACTTTCTGAATTGCAGGCTAAGGAATTATTTGAATCGCTTTTGATTTGCGTTCATGGTGCAGCAAGCCTTATTGCTAATAATTCAATTGATTATGATAATGTTTATTTTGAAAGACTTTTGGAAAATACATTTATGGGCATGATGTGTATCATAAAAGGAGGAAAAAATGAAACTGTTTAAAAAAAATTAAATAACATTTTCAGTAGTGCTTATACTTATTTATGTTTTCGGTGAAAGTGCAATGCTGAGAGTTTCGGAAAAAATAGGAGTAGAATTTCTTACGGAAATGATTTTCTGCATTATAATGTCAGTGATAATCTTTTTATTCATCAAGAGAAACAGCCTTGAGCAGTATCTCGGACTGAAAAAGCCTGAAATATCCGCTTCTAAAATGCTTTTCTACATACCGCTTTTGCTTATCGGCGGAATGGNTGCATTNTTCGGNCNGGGNATGAAATACAGCCNGANAGNTNCAGTTCTNCATACTGTAATGATGATTTCTGTGGNATTTCTGGAAGAAGTCATATTCCGTGGATTTTTATTCAGAGGAATCGCTAAGCAGAATATTACACGAGCTGTCATAATATCTTCTGTTACCTTTGGAATCGGTCATTTCGTAAACCTGCTGAACGGTTATAATTTACTTGAAAATATTTGTCAGGTGATATATGCCGTTTCAGTCGGATTCCTGCTTGTATTTATATTCCTGCGAACCCACAGCATTATCTCCTGCATAGTTTTTCACGGCTTCAATAACTCTATGTCGGCATTCGCAACAGGTAATCTTCTTATCGACAAGTTCGGCGAAGAAAATGCTGACATTATTGCATCTTCTATACGTATAGTTATGACCATTGTTTATCTGATATATATAATCAGACTTCCGAAAAAGGATTTATTGCCTAAAGAAAATTAAAATAAGCCCGAAAGCAGTTCAAAAAACTACTTTCGGGCATTACTTTTTTATGTGTATTCGTCTTATATCCGTCCTCTTTTTTATATTACTTGAAGTAGTTTACACCGCTTTCAAATATTTTCTGGTCTTTTTCACCTGCAACGTTCTTGCATATATAACTGCCCTTACGTTCGGAGTGACCCATTTTACCAAGTACACGACCGTCCGGAGAGGTAATACCCTCGATAGCTTCAATTGAAGTATTCGGGTTGTAACGAATATCCATAGTGGGATTACCGTCAAGGTCAACGTACTGAGTAGCAATCTGACCGTTGTTGGCAAGTCTTTGAATAAGACTCTGAGGTGCAACAAAACGTCCCTCACCATGTGAAATCGGAACAGTATGAATGTCACCTACCTCACAGCCGTAAAGCCACGGAGACTTATTTGATGCGATTATTGTGTTTACCATCATTGACTGATGACGTGCAATAGTATTAAAAGTAAGTGTCGGGGATTCGTCGGTCATGTCAACGATTTCACCGAAAGGCACAAGTCCGAGTTTTATTAACGCCTGAAAACCATTACAGATACCGAGCATAAGACCGTCACGTTTTTTGATTAATTCATGAACAGCGTCCTTGATTTTCGGATTGCGGAAAAATGCCGTAATAAACTTACCGCTTCCCTCCGGTTCGTCACCACCGCTGAAACCGCCGGGAATCATGATAATCTGTGACTCTTTTATAGCCTTTTCAAAGTAGTTTACGGAATCTTCAAGGTCTGACGCAGAAAGATTCTTTATAACTACAGTTTCAGCCTTAGCACCTGCCTTTTCAAAAGCTCTTGCCGTATCGTATTCACAGTTAGTACCGGGGAATACAGGTATAAGTACTTTAGGCTGTGCAACCTTTATTGACGCTGACTTCTTTTCAGTATTTTCATAAGAATAGGTCTGCGGAGTAGCGTCTGTAGTTCTGATTCTGCACGGGAATACAGGTTCAAGCTTGCCCTCCCATGCTCTCTGTAAACTGTCAAGACTTACTGTATACTTCTGTGTGTAAATCTTATAATCAGAAATGNTCTTACCTATAATAAATTCATCGNTCTGTGCATTTCCGAGAACTTCAACAATGAAAGCACCGTAACGTGATTTATAGAGTTCAGCAGGAGTGAGACGAGCGGAGAACTCAAAGCCAAGTCTGTTTCCGAAACACATCTTTGCGATACCCTCAGCAACACCACCGTAACCAATTGTCCATACAGCGTTTGCACGTCCCTCTGCAATAAGCTTTTCAATCTTGTCAAAGCAGAGTTTAAGGCTTGCAAATACAGGCAGACCGTTTCTGTCGTATTCAGGAACAATCATAATAACGTCGTTTCCTGCTTCTTTAAATTCANTTGNAANAACCTTGTTAGCCTGCGCNGTTGAAACGGCGAACGATACAAGAGTAGGCGGAACATCTATATTTTCAAAAGTACCGGACATTGAGTCCTTACCACCTATCGAACCGCAACCCATTTCAAGCTGTGCCTTGAATGCACCGAGAAGTGCAGCAAGGGGCTTGCCCCAGCGTTTCGGGTCGTTCTGTGTACGTTCAAAATATTCCTGAAACGTAAGCCAGCAGTTTTTATATGAACCGCCTGCACCTACAATCTTGGCAATTGATTCAACTACCGCAAGCATTGCACCATGATACGGACTTCTTGAAGATATATCCGGATTATAGCCCCAGCCCATAAGTGAACAGGTATTAGTCTCACCTTTGAGTACAGGAATTTTTGCCGCCATAGCCTGTGAAGGTGTCATCTGATAAACACCGCCGAAAGGCATAAGAACTGTACCTGCACCGATAGTTGAGTCAAACTTTTCAATAAGACCTTTCTGTGAGCATACATTAAGATTTGACATGAGTTCAGTCCATGTTTCAGCGTTATCTGTGAAAACTTCGTCATCTGTGAATACAGGTTCTTCAACAACGATATCTGTATACTTGACAGCACCGTTTGAGTTGAGGAAATCTCTTGAAAGATTTACAATTGTCCTGCCGTTCCAGTTCATTTTGAGACGTGGTTCTTCAACAACGTCCGCAACAACAGTTGCCTCAAGATTTTCTTTCTTAGCCTCTGCCATGAATTTGTCAAGGTCTTTCGGAGAGATAACTACAGCCATTCTTTCCTGTGATTCACTGATAGCTATTTCAGTACCGTCAAGACCGTCGTATTTCTTCGGAACTGCATTGAGATTTATTACAAGACCGTCAGTAAGTTCGCCGATAGCTACCGACACACCTCCTGCACCGAAATCGTTACAACGTTTAATCATCTTAGTTACTTCGGGATTTCTGAAAAGTCTCTGCAACTTTCTTTCTTCAGGTGGATTACCCTTTTGAACTTCTGCACCACAGCTTTCAAGTGATTCAAGAGTGTGCGACTTTGATGAACCTGTAGCACCACCACAGCCGTCACGTCCTGTCTTTCCACCGAGCAGTACAACGATATCACTCGGTACAGGTCTTTCACGTCTGATATTTTCAGCAGGAGCAGCACCAACTACTGCACCGATTTCCATTCTCTTGGCAACATATCCGGGGTGATATACTTCGGCAACGTGTCCGGTAGCAAGTCCAATCTGATTACCATAAGAGCTGTAACCGTTAGCCGCACCTACTGTAATTTTTCTCTGCGGAAGTTTTCCGGCAATAGTGTCCTCAACGGGTACAAGCGGATTTGCAGCACCTGTCACACGCATAGCCTGATAAACATNTNAACGTCNTGAAAGCGGNTNACGGNTTNCACCGCNGAGACAANTAGNAGCNCCGCCGAAAGGTTCTATTTCNGTNGGGTNNTNGTGAGTTTCGTTCTTAAACATGAGAATCCAGTCCTCAAGCTGACCGTCAACGTCTACCTTGATTTTTACGGAACAAGCATTGATTTCCTCACTTTCGTCAAGGTCGTCAAGAAGTCCGTCAGCTTTGAGTTTCCTTGCGGCAATAGTTGCCAAATCCATAAGTGTAACAGGCTTTCTGGAACGTCCGAGTTCGTCACGAACATTAAGGTAATTTATATAAGTATCTCTGATATACGGAGTTTCTATCCTGACATCATTTACATTTGTAAGGAAAGTTGTATGACGGCAGTGGTCAGACCAGTATGTGTCAATCATTCTTATTTCCGTAATAGTGGGATTGCGTTCTTCTTCGTTCCGGAAATAATCCTGACAGAATTTAATGTCATCATAATCCATAGCAAGACCGTATTTCTTTATGAAATCATGAAGTCCGTCGGTATCAAGGTCTGTAAAACCGTCAAGTGTCTCAACTGTTTCGGGAATTTCATAGTTTGTATCAAGAGTTTCGGGCTTTTCAAGTGAAGCTTCACGGCTTTCAACAGGGTTGATAATATATGACTTGAGTCTGTCAAAATCCTCATCTGTGATATTTCCCGAAACGATATATACATGGGCATTTCTTACACGACATCTCTCGCCCTGACGAAGAATCTGTATACACTGTTCACAACTGTCTGCACGCTGGTCAAACTGTCCCGGCAGGTACTCAACGGCAAAGATTCTGTCGTCTGATGTAATCATGGGAAGCTCATCATAAACAACGTCAACGGCAGGTTCTGAAAATACAGTATTTACAGAAGCTTTGAAATCTTCTTCACTGAGCTTGTCGGCATCGTATCTGTTAAGAATACGCAGACCGTTTATATTCAGTCTGAGAGCTGTACGCACATCACTGAGTACGGACTGTGCCTCAACAGCAAATTCCGGCTTTTTTTCGGCATAAATTCTAAATACGGACATAGTAAAATCTCCATTTCTCCGCAAAGGGATTTTTTTGACCTGCACTGAACAAGTCTTTTATTATTCGTTCACAATTCTGCCTATACAGAAATCAGAACTGCTTTCTTCTATTGTAACACAAAATATCTCATTACGCAAACTTTTTTCAGAATTTTCACGAGGAATTTTTATTAATGTATAATCTGCTGCATATCCCCTGTGGAAATCTGTGCAGTTTTCACGTTCAAAAAGAACTTTGACAGTCTTTCCGACAAGCGAACGCATATATTCTGTCTCTGATTCTGCGGAAACGGCAGTCATCTCATTGGCACGAATGGTCTTTATATTTTCGGGAATCTGTTCCGACATTCTGTCGGCAGGAGTTCCCCTGCGTCTTGAATATCTGAAAACATGAACACGGCTAAACCCGATTTTCCGGACAAATTCAAGCGACTGTCTGAAATCCTCGTCAGTTTCCGACGGAAAACCTACCATAACGTCAGTTGTGAAAGAACAGTCAGGAAAAAAACTGCGGATTTTTTCCGTAAGACTGAAATATTCCTCCGCCGTATAATGACGGTTCATGGCTCTGAGAGTTTTTGTACAGCCACTCTGCAACGATAAGTGAAACTGCGGACAAAGCTGAGATACTGCTGAAAGTCTTTTCAGCAAATCATCGGACATAATTTCAGGTTNAAGAGAACCGAGCCTTATACGTTCAANGCCTNTCACGTCTGCACAGACTNCAACAGCNTNGGCNAGATTCANACCGNATTNCCNGCNATAAAAAGCAANATTTATTCCAGTCAGAACTATTTCTTTTTTCCCCATAAGAGCAGACTTTTCTGCTTCTTCCCTGACTGATTCGAGCGTTCTTGAACGGCATCGTCCCCTTGCATACGGAATAATACAGTAAGTACAGAACTGATTGCAACCGTCCTGAATTTTCATGAAAGTACGTGTATTATTGTCGAACGACGGGGATTCAAGACATTCAAATGGGTCGNCTTTTGAATAGTCCGNAATCATGATTTTTCCCGAACGTCCTTTTAAACACTCCGTAACAAGAAAAACTGTCTCCGCACGGTTCTTTGTACCCGTAATAATATCGGCTTCGGGTATCTTTTCGGCTTCTGTCCTGTTAGCCTGAGGGTAACAGCCTGTCAGTGCAATAACAGCGTCGGGAAGATTATTTCTCATTTTCCTCAATGCAGACAAAACCCTACTGTCACCTGACGACGTAACGGTACACGAATTTATGACAACAGCGTCCGCACCGTTCCATGAATCAAGAATTTCATAGTTATGACTGCGAAAACTCGCTTTCATACACTCTGTTTCATATTGATTGACTTTACAGCCAAAAGTAATAAAAAATACNTTATACATATTTNANCTNATTAACACAAANTATCCCTTAATTNGTCATGTTTNTACTTGACCACAAAAATCACCAGTTGTTTTTATGCACTATAGATAATTATTCGTTCTGAATAAAAAGNAGTTTATATTGCATATTTAATTATACNAAATNAACGAAAATNCCCGAAACTCCTTGACATTCAGCCNAATACGTGATANTATATAGTTGCGGTCGGGAAAAGCCGCTGAAAAAGCAATAAACAGTAAAAAACAAACCATTTATCCTAAACAGGAGGTAACTTTTATGACAAAGACAAAGGTTTTTCTTCAGGCAATCAATGACGTTAAAGAATTCGTCACCATCGTAATGCGTTACGATTTTGACATCGACCTCGTTTCCGGAAGATATGCTGTTGACGCAAAGTCAATCATGGGAATTTTCAGTCTGGACCTCTCAAAACCGATTGAACTCGACGCTCACTCAGATGATGCCGAAGATTTCATGAAGGAAATCGAAAAATTCATTGTAAAATAAATTTCATCATACATATCTGCAACATTAAAAGGATTCGGTTTTTCAGAAATCGTGTCCTTTTTTTGCTGTAAGATTATTTCCATAAATTACTCATTAACGGCTGAATATTTCAGTTTCTTCATGCAATAATAAATTCAGACGCTTAATTCTGTTGGTGAATGTTTCACAATCGGTTTACCAATGAAAAGCGTCGGTAAAAATCCCGAATAAAGAGGTGTTCTCAATATGTGGGACAAATTGGCACTTATTCTCCTGATAGTCGGGGGAATAAACTGGGGACTGGTCGGTATTTTTGAATTTGACCTCGTTGCATGGCTTTTTGGCGGTGCAGGAAGTCTTTTAAGCCGAACCATCTATATTCTTGTAGCAATATCGGCTGTATGGTGCATCTCACTTCTTTTCAGACGAGATGAGGCAATAGCATACAACGGAAGCCGGTAGAAAAATCCCCTGACGCTCCTTTGATGCCGTAGGAGCGTTTACATATATCGGAAAAACAAAAAGGAGAGGTAAAAAACCTCCCCTTTACTTTTATAATCAGTCGCTGATATAAGGAAGCAGAGCGATATGTCTTGCTCTCTTGATAGCTACTGTAAGTTCACGCTGGTGATAAGCACAAGTACCTGTTACACGTCTGGGAAGAATCTTAGCTCTTTCAGTCATGCACTTTCTGAGTTTTGCAAGGTCCTTATAGTCAATTCTCTCGATTCTGTCCGCACAGAACATACAAACCTTCTTGCGGGGCTTCTTCGAGGGACGGGAATTTCTTTCCTTTTCCATATTAAAAATCGCACGCCGTTAAGGACGTGATACACTCCTTTCGTAAATAGTTGATTCGTTCACTCAGAACGGAACATCTCCGTCGCTGAGAATTTCCTCATAATCGTTAATATTGCCATAAGACATACTGTCATTATTTGGTGCAGATGTCTGCTGAGGAGCAGAATTATTGTTGTTGTAATTGTTGGACGGTGCGGAATAGCCGTTATTATTGTAATTATTATTACCATAACCGCCATTTGTTCCGCTTTCTGCCTTAGAACCTGTAAACTCAACATTATCCACTTGAACTGTAAATGAATAATGTGTAACATCAGGATAATTTCTGTCCTGATAATTATCTTGTCTGAGTTCACCCTCAACACATATCATACTGCCCTTATTAAAGTAGCGGTTAATAAACTCTGCTGTCTGTCTCCATGCGATACACCTGATAAAATCAGCCTGTCTTTCACCTGTCTGCTTATTTACAAATTTACGGTTAACAGCTATGCTGAAACTACATGAAGAAACTCCGCTTTGAGTCTGACGAAGTTCGGGGTCAGCAGTAAGTCTGCCCATCAAAATAACTTTATTCATTTGACCGCCTCCTTAAAAAATAAAAACAAATAATTATTCAGCAATAACAGTAACGAGTGAACGGAGAACGCCGTCAGCAATATTGAGACGTCTTGAAAGTTCAGCCGGATAATCAGGCTTAGACTCAAAAGTATAGATTACATAGTAACCCTCTGTTTCGTCCTCAATAGGATATGCAAGCTTACGCTTACCCCAATCTTCATTGACTTCAATAGCTTCTGCGTGTCTTTCAATTCTGTTCTTGAACTTTTCAATAAGGGCCTTCATAGGTTCTTCACCGTTCTTGAGACTGAAAACAACCATTACTTCATACTTAGCGGATACCTTTGCCATTTCAGATACACCTCCTTCTGGATTCTGCCCGACAACTTCCTGCGGGCAAGGATAACTTGTACCGCTTGTCACGATACTTATTAAGTATATCACATTTTTTCCGGATTGTCAAGGGATTTGGCAAAAAAATTTCAAAAAAAGTATTGACAATAAAGGTCACAGGTGTTATAATTTCATCATTATTATTTCAGAAAGAATGTGCGGAAAATGACATATAACGATTCACTTGAATATCTGAAAAAAGCTTCACAGCGTGGAAGTTGTCTCGGGCTGGAGAGAATTACCGTTCTTATGGAACGGCTCGGAAATCCACAAAATAAATTAAAAATAATTCACGTAACGGGAACTAACGGAAAAGGTTCATTCAGTGCGATGCTTTCAGCTGTTCTGAAAAGTGCAGGTTATAAAGTCGGGGGATTTTCCTCACCTGCACTAACAAAAGTAACAGACAGTTTCCGTATAGACTGCGAGGAAATCTCTGAAAATGACTTTGCGGAAATTATGGAAGTTATATATCCGGTCTGCGAAAGTATGGACGACAAGCCGACAGAGTTTGAAGTACTCACTGCGGTGGCATTTGAAATGTTTGTCCGTAAAAACTGTGACATAGCGGTTGTTGAGTGCGGAATGGGCGGTGATACTGATTCAACAAATATAATTTCCGCTCCCCTGCTGTCCGTAATAACTAACGTCCGTAAAGACCACTGTACTTTTTTAGGAAACACAATTGAAGAAATTGCTTTCCATAAAGCAGGTATAATTAAGCACGGCAGACCTGTTTTTTTCGGAAGTGCAGAAATTCCCGAAATAATAACTAAAACCGCACAGCAGAAAAATTGCGAATTATTTACGGCTGACTGGTCGGATATATTATTCAATTATCCCGAATCGGTCTATACTCTTTCGGGAACGCAGTTCACATACAAGGGTATGAAGATAAATCTTTCCATGCTCGGAACGTATCAGCTGACAAACGCTGTAAACGTCCTTAACTGCATTGAGATTCTGAAAAATCAGGGAATTGATATTTCGTACAGAGCTGTAAAAGACGGTCTGAATAATGCAAAGTGGCACGGAAGATTTGAGATTCTCCGAAAAAATCCTCTAGTAATATTTGACGGCTCACACAATCCCGACGGTATTTCATGTACTGCTGAAAGTCTTAAACAGTATTTCGGTAAAAAGCGTGTTGTTCTTTTGATTGGCGTTATGGCGGACAAGGAATATAATTTATATGCTGATATACTCAACGAACATATTGACTGCGTTTTTACTGTGACACCGGATAATCCACGTTCTCTTGACTGTCAGACACTTGCTGGAACTTTTTCAGAAAAGGGAATCCCTGCCCGTGCCTTTCATGAACTTGAAAACGGAGTAAAACAAGCGTATTCATATGCAAAAAAACATAACTTACCGCTTATCACTTTAGGTTCTCTGTATATATACAGAGAATTTACAGAAGCATTGAATAAAATTTCATACCAATGAACACAAAAAAGCACACCATAATGGTGTGCTTTTTTGGCGTGTTATTTTTTTGATAAATATTTGTTTAAATCATCTAATGTTTTTATTTTTGCTTGACCGACACAATGGATTGATTCAGGTTCATAAAGAGAGTTATACATAGTATCTTCTATAAAATATTCACATTCATAGCAATCTAATTTAACATTGGCAAATGGTTCACCATAGTAATTTCTTGCTTTTTTGGGACAATTATCAATATGATATAAAACATCATTGTACTTTGATATTCTTACAGTAACTGGATATATTTTTGTAACATTATCAAGTCTTTCTACATTGTCATTAACAAATTTATTAAATATCCATTGCTTTTCTGAACAGGTATTAATTAAGATATTTCTTAAATCTTCATATGAAATTTCCCTATCTGTTTGACTTAAATCAATTTCAATAGTTGATAAACCAAGTGATTTGATTTTATTTAGTTTTTCCTCGTCAATTTTATGCGTTACGTAAATTTCAACTAAAAGAATTTGTTTTCCATGGTA
>WFLX010376395.1_pt1 | contig 43325 bp, 60 predicted proteins | sample 4967041 | NCBI WGS metagenome assembly WFLX01 (sample SAMN12857096, study PRJNA449069) | gut metagenome | isolation source: stool from male and female vole | host: Microtus ochrogaster | place: USA:Florida | collected 2017
GGCCTATCAGAACCACCGAGGGGACGACTGTAAGGAGTCACCGAGGGCAACCTCCATGAACCTGTCTAGCTCGGCCTGGAGTAGTTCATCCTCCCTCTGTTTGACAGCCATGCCCGTGTTACGGGACAGGTGGTCAAGCCAGTAGGAGACACAGCCAGCGACAGCATCCAGCCTATCGTCATGAGCGAGGGAGCCCCTCTGACGGGTGATGCGGGTCATCTGNTAGAACAGGCGGTACTTGTTCACTTCGNCCGTGGCATAGCCAGCGGTACTGTCGTAGTCCNAGTCGATGACCGAGGGGCAGNCCACCAGTCTGTGCTGGTTCATGATCGGCTCTAGNGTGTCGATGATCCGGGCCTNCTTCTGGTGNTTCGACCAGTCAGCNTCTTCGATAGACACCGGGTACTTGACCACAGNNCGGGCACGGAGAAGCTGAGCGANCATACCGTCGCCCATGTTGGGTTCGACGAGGATGGTGTTCACGCCCTGCTGCTTGGCCGTGGAGAGGATCTTGTCCAGAACCTCGTCCGAGTACCCGTGGCCCCTCGCTGCCCCTACGTGGGTCAGGTAGAGGATACCGTGGAGCATCTTGACGACAGCCCACGAGGTTTCGTCCTTACCGCGACCCGAGGGGTCCACGTACATGGCGGTGCCTTCGTAGTCGAGGAAGTCCTTGTCGTGGAAGATCGGGCGATGCCAGCGGTCACCCGGAAGGCCGACCATCGGGGTCTTCTCGATGACCTGATCGGGACCGGAGCCCCAGACAATCTCGCGGGGAGCCTTCTTCGGGTTCAGGCCCATGACGATCAGATCGCTGAGCTTGAGGGGGAACTTGTCCTCGTCCGACAGGCTCGTATCCAGCATGAACTGGAGGGAGAAGCCAGAGCGCCCGTAGGATAGCTCTCGTTCAGCCAGGTCTTCGTCTGTGAAGCGTTGAGGGTCCGTTGTGGAGCCAACTAGGTCTGGATCAGCATCGAGCTTACGGGCGATGTATGGGGCCAGCTTGGAGCCGTACTTGGCGCGTCTCTCTTCGTCGGGATAGCGGGCTGGCCAGATGCGTACCTGATAGCCACGGTCGGGAAGCAGGTTGTAGATCGACTGTTCGGTCTGAGGGGTGCCGAGGTAGATGATGCGACCACCCGGCTTGAGGACAGCGTCGAACTCCTTGATGGCTTCCGAGAGCTTGTCACGCTTAAGCTGAGTGTCTGAGTTGTTCGGGACTTCGATGTCGTCCGCGATCAGCACGTCGGCACGAGACCCGGCGATCTGCGAGGTGATGCCTAGCGACTTCACAGACGGCGCGTGAGAGGCACGGGCGGGTCCCACGTCGAACGACACCTTGGACATCCGCTGGTCCTGCTTGGGGCGCAGATGGGCCAGTATCTCCATCTCAAAGATGAGGCGCAGGGTGAAGGTCGAGAAGTCGTCGGCGCGCTGCTTCGATGCGGAGATGACGAGGATGTTAAGCTGAGGGTTGCAGTACAGCAGCCAGCACACGAAGGCCGAGGTGACCCACGACTTCCCCACGCCACGGAAGGCTTCGATGATCAGTCGCTTTGGGCCATGCTGCAGGAAGTCTGCGATGTCGTACTGGACATTCGTCGGCTTGGGCAGGTTGAGGTGCCGCCAGACGAGAAAGAGGAAGTTCTTGAAGATGCGTAGCGGGTCTGCTGAGTTCAGCGACGTACTCGCCAGCATGGTCTGCTTGGTCATTGGCTCCTTTGGAAATGGATGAGGATCGCTCAGGACGAGCGTTGTGAGCTTGGGGCATAGGTTGATGGGTGTTCGACCTAGCGCTCGTCCTGATGCGCCTGTGACTCGCCGTTAAGCGGTCAGTTCGTGGTTGGCCCTGAGAGCCTCTAGGTATGGGACGCTGTGCGCCGCCATGGCCCCGTGAATAGCGTTCTTCGGGTGCGTACCGTCTCCGGTGGGCGTACCAAGGTCCAGCCTCCACACGTCCTGCTTGGTTGCATCCACCTGAGATGGACGAACGTCGAGGAAGGCGTCGAGGTTGGGGTCGGTAGCGACCTCCCCAGCGATGGTGTTGTTGGCTCCAGTGAACCACTCGCCGCCGATGTTGTAGCCCCAGCGGGGCGTCTGGTTCTCGGTGGTGGCCCAGTTGTCCGTGGAGTTGGACTTCGGGTGTAGCGAGATGGCCCCGACGTGCTTGATGCCGGAGCCCTTCAGGAGCCCCCAGATCGACCTGAGGCGGACCAGGGTGTTCGGCACGGTCTCGCCCGTGGCGTAGTCGTTGCCGCCGTGACCAGCGAGGGCGTGGGTGACGTACTTGAGGGCGACGAGACGCTTGGCGTTGTTCACCTCGAAGGTGGCAGCGGTTTCCCCGCCCTTAGCCACGTTGATGCCCGCAATCTTCTTACCGCCGATGTTCATCAGCGCTCGACGGAGGTAGCCGCCACCATTGGTGTCAGCCGTACCATCCCCAGACACGTCATCAACACCGGCCTCGACGGAAGCGCCGACAGTGCCGACAGCCATCATCGGGGTGACCGGACGGCCAATGATGCAGAGGGGGAGCCAGACGTGAGTAACGCCAGACCAATTGCCGACAGTGGCGGGGTAGCCCGTTGCGTCCAACTGATTGAACGTGGTGGCTCCAACGCCACCCTGCATGTACCGCTCGCCGGGTACGGGCGTGGGATACGCCTCGGACTTGTTGAAGAGGACCCCAACACCGGCAGCAACGTCACGCTCTGCCCTTATCCAAATCTCGGCACCCTTAGGGAATACCTCAAGGCCGAACGAAGCGGGCAGCACCGGGTCGGACTGGACGAACGCATCACCCGGCAGGAGAACCCGGTCACGCTGTCCATTGAAGTAGCCGCGAACAGACTGCCCGTTGCACTCGACGTTGAACNGGACGGTGTAGTTGCCGGGACCGTCAAACTCGCCGCCGTCACCGACGTAGTAGTTCGAGAACACGAGACGGATTTCCGACACGTCGGCGTTACCGATGTAGTGGCGGGTCCGAGCGNAGTTNCGGTTGNTNGCGGNCGTCCTNGCCCCGCCAGCAAGGANGTTGNTTTNTNCACGAGTTCCTNCGACTTGCAGCGGAAGCAGCGTCGGCGCGGTGTTATGGTTAGACCACAGAACGTTCCGAAGAACGCTCTGGAGTACCGAGGAGTTACCGGCCATTAGTCGAAGATTGCCACGGTTGCGGTGCCCGAGGTGTAGCCACCAGTCGGGATGCCAAGGCGATAGAGCCACGCCGAGCCAGCAACGCCGGTCTTCTGCGCGGGTTCGGTGAAGGTCTCAACCTCAAGCCACGAAGCGCCGTCTTTGGATCGCTGGAGGACGACCGTGGCGACGAACGTCCCGCTGACCGAGATGTCGAAGGTTTCGTTGCCCTGCACGAGGACAGGGTCGGTGAAGGTGTTGGCTGCTGAAATGTCCATTTGGTTTCCTTAGGTGGCAAGCTTCGGCTCAAGCAGGGACGCAATGAGGCCAGCCCGTTCTGAATTGAAGGTGGTCCCATCAGGGGTGCCGGTGGGTGGAGCGCTGTGGACATTGCTGTCCCGCTCGGACATAGCCGCATCGGCCACGTCGAGGATCGCATAGACCCGCCCCGGGGTTTCCCTGAGGTAGGTGTTGAGGTCGGTCAGTTCGGCCATGCTGCCCTCCATCGAAGGGGTCTGTCCCTCAACGGTCTCCCAACCGTCCGTGCTGGTCGTGATGGGAGTGATGGTGGTCTGCCAGATGAGCTTCCCTTCCATGTTCGACAGGTCATAGATTTGCTGGTGGAACCTGAGGACTTGATCCTCGGAGAACCCGGATTTCAGGTCATAGAGACCATAGGCCGAGATGAGGTCGGTCCAGTTGAACTCACCCAGCAGTTCGTTGAGGGCCGCTGCGGTGTCCACGAAGCCAGCCGCACTTTGCTGCCCGGTGGTGACCTTGATGTACGGATATCCGTGGAGGTCGAGCATACGCGCCGCCCATCCGCTGCCGCCCTTGGTGCCCACCGTAGAGGTGTCCCCATCGCCGCCCATAACGTGGTCCCCGAGGAGAGCGAAGGCGCGGGCGATCGGTGTGTGGACGGACCCGATGATTGCGGTGGGACCGAAGGTGTGTACCCCTGAGGTCGGTGAGACCACTCCGGTGTTGCCGAGGTCAGTCGCCGCGATGCCATCGCCAGCTCCGATTGCGTCGGAAGGTGCCGGGAGGGTGTAGACAGGGAGGACGCTAGCGGCTTGGAGGTTAACGGTACGGACCCAGAACTGGGAACCGGCAGGAATTACCAAGCCATCCACGGGGTCAGACTTGACGCTCTTGCCGGGTACGATCTCGACCGACGTTTCGCCATTCCAAGTCACCTGATGGAACTGACCAACGGGGTACTCGATGAAGCGCTTGATCTGGTAGACGCTCGACAGGGTCACGGTGTTGCCCATGTAGTACCCGACATCGACCGTCTGGAGGCCCGATACGTCGCCGTCAGGGTGAGCCCAGTGGACCCGCCGCGAGGTGTGCCCTGCCGCGACCGCGATGGACGAGGAAGGAACCCCACACCTGTTTGCCGCGAGCGTCCCTAGCGTTGCCCCGTGAAGGCCGGAACCGGCGACATTCTCGAACAGAACGTCGGAGAGGATGCCGTTGAGGAACACTGGGGTGTCGCTCATCTTATTCGAAGACCTCGACCTCTACGGTGCCCGAGAAGTAGCCACCGGAGGCGACGCCCGCACGGAAGTACCAAGTGGAACCACTGAGGCCCACCTTCTCGATGGGCGCGGTGAATGACTCCACGTCACGCCAGACGGTTAGGTCCTTGGAGCGCTGTACTACTACGGTAGCCGCGAAGCTCCCGCTGATGGAGACGTCGAAGGTCTTACCGGCCTGTACTAGGACCGGCTCGGTGAAGACGTCGTCTGTGGTGATCTGCATTAGTTCACGTATCCTTCTTCTTCGTATTCGGAGCCATCGAACGGCAGTTGGGAGGCAAGGTCGTTGACAGCCTTGTTGGTCCCCGGGAGGACGGTCTGGCCGTTGTCTTTGAGGAACTGTCGAACGACGTTGAGGGATGCGGCGTCGGGGGTCAGCTTGACGACCTCGCCGGTCTCCTTGTCGATAACCGACTTGCCCTCTGCGATCATGGCCCTGAGCGTGTCAGCGAAGACATCGAACAGGGCCTCCATAGCCTTGCTATCGGTGCGCTTACTCATCGTGCTTGTCCTTGATCTTCTTGTAGGTTTCTATGGTCTTTGAGGCGATCTGGACGAGGAGCCAGAGAACGCCGAGGATTGGCGCGACGATTGCCGCTGCTTCGGAAGCTGATTGCAGCGAGGGCAACCAAAAGGGCACAGTGACAGCCGAAGCTGCCACCGCCGTGGTCGTGTTTTCCATTGTTCTTTCTTGGACTAGAGCGTCGAGGCCCATACCCACAGGCTGTCTACCTGTGCGGGCGGGAGTTGGAAGTCTGCCGCAACCTCAACCAGAAGCGGATCGAGGCGGTTGAACTCTAGGGTTTCCTTCCAGTCGATACGGTCGGAGGCGTTGTCGAGGCGCGACGTGACTTCGTCCTCAGTGATGCCGATGATCAGTAGCCCCTTGAGGAGCCTCTTGCGGCTAAGGGGTGGCAGGGACTTCCTCAAGTCCTCCGCAGTGGGCGGCGAGTACGGACGGACGGTTCCACTCTTCATCACCGCGAAGTGAAGCTCTCGGCCCAACTCTTCGGTGTCGTCAGGGGAAGCCGTGAAGGGAACCCATCCGAACAGCGGGTGATTGTATTCTAGGTCAACCGTTCCGAACTCGTTGAAGCGGGCATTACGGTACATGTCAGGGTGCATTAGGCGATCCTTAGGTAGAGTGAGGTGAGAGCGCCGTAGCCCATTACCCGCCATACGCCGGGCAGACCGCCGCCATAAGTGTCATCGCCGGAGGCAGCGCGGAGGCTTGAACCGGATATGTCAGTACCGGGGTTGCGGTTACCATCTTGAGACTTGGCGAAGACGTAGGTCCCGACGGCCTTGTAGGTGGTGATGATCGGGCCAGCGGGACCGGAGGGACCAGAGGGACCCTGAGAGCCGCGAGGACCAGTCGGACCAGCAGGGCCAGTAGAGCCGGTAGCGCCACGCGCTCCAGTCCGACCCGCAGGACCCTGAGGACCAGTCGGACCAACAGGACCCTTAGGACCCGTAGCGCCAGCCTTAGACTGTGCGACAAGGTCCCAGTGGCTGGTGTTGGTGGGATAGAAGCCGATGTGTTCGCCGTCAGAGGTCTTGACGTAGGCCGAGCCGAGGTACTGGACAACATCCTTTCGGGCGTACAACTGGGTGCTAACCCACTCCCCGCGCCAGAGGAGGCCATTGCCTTCGGGGCCAGTGAGACCCTGAGGCCCGGTCGCTCCCGTTACGCCCTGAGGACCCTGCGGCCCCTGCGGGCCAACAACGCCCTGAGGACCCTGAGGACCCACGACGCCCTGAGGACCCTGAGGACCCTGATTGCCTTCCGGGCCGATGCCGAAGCTGACCCCGTCAGACCAATCGCCGGGAGTTGAGGACGCCCTGAAGTACATGACCTGGGTGTCGATGGCGAGGAACGCGAAGCCGATTTCCTCTTCGTCGTAAGTTCCACGGTTGGAGAAGTCGTCCACGGCGTCTGGTTGGAACGCTGGACCTACGGGGCCGGTATCGCCCTGAAAGCCCTGCGGACCCTGAATGCCCGGGATACCCTGCGGACCCTGAATGCCCGGGATACCCTGTGCCCCTTGCGGACCCTGAATGCCTATTGGACCCACAGGACCCTGATCACCAGTCGGACCCTTGTCACCGCGAGGTCCCTTAGGCATGTCCTCTTCGGTGTAGATGCGGAATGCGCCCTCGTGGTCGAAGCCCATGACGCGGTCGCGACGGTCTTCAATGGACGGCAGGATGAGGTCAACACGACCGGCATCGGTGACCGGAGCAATGATGACGCCCGTCCGAATGTGGATGGCAACATCGTCGGCTTCCTGCGCCACAAAGAGTGCCTGAAGGTTGGACCGATTGAGGTCTTTCGCACGGAGAGCCGAGCCATCCGCAATGGTGACCAGAGGGGTCTCACGGGGCGTCTCACGGGCGATCTTGATCTTGCCCGACTCTGCCGGGGTGTTGAACCTGATCTGACCAGAGCCCATCCAAACGAAGTCACCGAACGGCTCGTCGTCGATGTAGACTTTCACATGGTTCCGGTCGAGGTACGGGAAGTCGATGGTGTAGTCCCGCGTGACGCCGTCAGCGTCGTAGAACACGATGGACTTAAGAGGTGAAGCCATTAGTTTCCTTGGAGGTGAAATGAGAAAGGCCCCCGAGAGTTATCCCGAGGGCCAGCTATTGGTTTATCGCGGTGCCCGTTCAGGCATGTCGCGGATGACGTGGTTGAGCCCTGTGACAATCGGCAGGGAGTTCCCGAAGATGATCGGACGCACGAGGTTCCGAACTTCCTCCTGAGACCATTCACGGTCCTCAGTCAGGCCCTTCATCGCCCGCACCGCTTGGAAGATGTCATTGACACCGCCACTGGTGGGGTTGCCGAGGATCGCGTCGGTGGCCTGTCCGGTCGTTCTCGTGTGGGAGAAGACAGGATCATTGCGGGTCGCGTACATGGTCGTGTCTACCAGCATCGGAATGATGGACGACGGACCAGCACGAGAGAAGGCAGCAGCAGCGACGTTCTGGGGGCTTAGGCGCTCCTCCAGCCACTCCCCGCCGTCAGCCCGCCCGATGGCCTGTATCTTCATCTGGGCGTAGTAGGACGCGCCAGCGAAGGCAGAGGTCAGGACGAGATGGTTCAGGGCCTCCGCATCGCGGAAGTTCAGCGACTTGAGGGTCTGCTTCCCGTAGGCACCGACCATGAACGTGCGGAACTGCATCAGCGCCTTGGCGACGGGATGCGACATCCACATGACCATGTTGCCGACATCGTTCTTCTGGATGATGTTTCCGGCCAGCCTATGAGCCGCCTGAATGAACGCCTCACGGGCCTCTGTGTCGCCCCACTTGTCGAAGTGAGCGCGAGCCACCTTGCGTCCCGAGATGAGACCCTTGGTGTACTCCATGTTGCCGTCAGCGTTGAACATAGCCATGACGCGGGAGGTCATCGCTTTGTCCAGGCCGAGGTCAGCCAGTCGAGCCTTGCTCATGCCCTTGCCGCCCTTAGCTGCCATGTTGGCGAACTTCTGGACGATCATCGCGCCGGTCCAGCGCTGGAGCATGATGTTGGCTTGGGTCAGACCAGAGACTTCCCCGGTGAGCCTATTGGCCCGGTTGAGGAAGCGATCCGTGGTGTCCCGCCAGTTCCCCGTAGGTTCCTCGTGGAGACCCGAGAGTTCATCCATGCGGTAGTCGTGGGTGGCCCTAAGGCGATCCGTACCGACACCGAGGAGGACTTCTAGGTCATCAGCTAAGCCAGACTTCAGGATGGTCTCGCCATCGTCAGTGATCACGCGGCGCAGTGCCGGTGCCTGAGAGAGCGCAGCCTTCCAGCCGAGCGAGGCGATGGGTGCCCCGATTTCGGAAATCTGAGCGAAGCCCACTTGGTTCATGATGCGGGAGAAGTTGTACTTTCGCACAGCCCTCAGCCACCAGCCAGTCGAGGTCGCTTCCATGTCATGCGTCGGGCGACCAAGGATCGTGGAGTAGGCAAACTGCAGACGCTTGATGTCTGTCTCGCCCTGTTCCTTGGTGATCTTCCCTTCGGAGATGAGGTCGGCGTTCTTCTTCTTGACCGCGTTCAGGTAGGTGTTGAACTCGCCATCGCTCGTGAAGCCGTTGATCAGCAGTTCGCCGGTCTGCGGGTCCTTGAAGCGGTAGCGGGACAGAGCCACACGGCCCATGGAGGAGCGCATGTAGCGGTGGAAGTTGCCACGGGCGTCCGTCGAGATGAGGTCGCTGATGGCTATCCCCTGTTCGTCGATGGTGCCGTCACGCTTCACCGGGTTCTCCAGACGATAGCTCTCGTCGAGGAAGACACGGCGCTTGTTCGAGGCGTCCCTGCCAGCATCGCTAGCCTTCGGCCTGAAGGTGCCCTTGAGGTACTCAGCGTCCTTCGGGGCCAGCCCATACTCGTCCTTGAGGAGGTCGATCAGGACATCCAGCTTATCGCTGGCGAGGTTGTGCGAGGCCATGTCTTCGAGGCCATGAGCCCGGTTGACGATGGCGCGGGTGAACGCCTTGGCCGCACGACCCACCTTCACCTGATCAAGCGACGGATTGGCGGCTAGGATGGACCTACCGATCAACTGCTCAATGGTGTCGTCGGCGTATTCCCGCTGGGCCAGGATCACACGCTGGGCTTCCCAATAGCGGGGAGCGTAATGCGGATCAGCCTGAATAGCTTCGGCACCGAGGACTGGACGACCGTCGATTCCCTCCCGGTAGAACGGGTTCTGCTGGAGCTTGAGGGCTTCGTTGTAAAGCTCGACCTGCTTGGCGGCAGCCGTCTTCACGCTGTCGGGATAACGCTCGTTGCGGCCGGGATTGCGATCACGAATGTAGGCGTCGATCTGCGCGTTGAAGTCCCGCTCGATGTCCACCGAGGAACCCTTACGCTCCTTGGAGAACGCCTTAAGCTGGACGTTGTAGGTCCGCGCTTCGGTGGTGACCATCTGGCCATAGAGGCGATCCATGTCTTCCGAGGCAGCAATCGCGTTGACTGCTCCGTTCGTCTTGCCGGTGCCGTCCTGTACGAGACCAGCGCCAGCCTTGGTGACGACGTTCTTGGAGGACTGGAGGCGAGCCGAGAGGTCGGGCCTGATAGCCCCCGCGAAGGTGTCGGGGAAGTCGCGATCATCGAGAAGGCCGAGACCGTCTTCCTTGAGGAATGGTTCCTGACGGAGAGACTGAGCGGCACCCACGGATTTACCCATGGGCATCTCGTAGTTGGACACAGCGTTCTGCGCTGCCCGTTGGATTTGGACAGCCTCAGGTGCCGTAGAGGGCGACCCCATCATCTTGCCGACCACGCCACCCACGCCGAACCCGAAGACGGAACCGTAGAGGATGTCCATCTGGTCACGGTTAGGGTTGACCGCAGCCGCCACGCCAGCAGACGCAGCACCGCCCGCAGCGCCAGCCACAGCCGCACTGAGAGCCCCAGAGACACGCATGGCCCTGCGCCCCAAGACAAGCTCAGGAGCTACCGCAGAGGCCGCGATGTCGGCAGCGAGAGCTACCGGGTCGAGGGTCTGGTTGGCGATACGCAGGAAGGTGCCCGTGAGGCCAGCTTCGGAGAGCCGGGTCTGTCGGTCGAAGTCGGTCTTAACGCGGTTGAGGTTGTCCTGATAGTCAGCCTCGGAGACGCTTTCGAGACGCCCCGCGTATTGGTCTAGCTGGTTCGCAGGGATGCCCCGCTGTTCCATATCGGTCTTGAGCCGGTTCGCATCGAGCGACCAGTTCGGATCGGGGGCCAGCGCCTTGTCATCGTCAAAGAGCCATGGAAGTGTCTGCTCGACGTTGTAGGCGTCCTTCTGGAGTTGCCAGAGGCTTGGGCCATCCTTCTCGGGATCAGGGCCAACGTATGGGGAAGCTGCCTTCCATACAGGGGTCTCGACCGAGGTAACCCCAATGTCAGCCGAAGCTTCACCAGCCGGGGACGCATCAGTGGACGCCTTAACGGGACCGAAGTTGCCGCCGAACAGTCTCTCAGCATTCCTCTTGTGGCCCTCCATCTGGTCGTTGACTTTGTCGAGGACAGTGCCCGGAGCCCCGCCGTTGTTCGCGTCGGAGGCGTGTATCTTGGAGGCGTGCCCTGCGTTGATTGCTGCGTAAATCTGGAGGAGACCGTCACCGGACTTCACGCCGCGATCTGCGAGGTACTTGTAGGTCTGCATGACCTGTACCGAGACCGGGGTGTTCTCGTCGATTCCGTACTGCTTCCGCTGGGGACCGCCCCATTGGATCAATCCGCGGTGCTGGCCGTACTGGGTCGTCGGACCCTTCTTCCATGGGTCGAATGTACCGGCTGTCTCATAGGACATTGCTGTCGCCACATCGAGCGGGTTCAAGCCATACTGCTTGCCACCGAGTACGAGGGCTTCTCTAAGTTCGTCGTTCATTGGACCTCATGGGTGAAATTGAAAGACCCCCGGTGGTGTGCCGAGGGTCGGGTTGGGTTAGTTGTTGGCCCGAGCCCTACGGGGCTGGAGCGGACGCGGTTCCGGCTGGACCGGATTTCCACGGCCACGAAGGCGCTGCCCCCGATTGGTGACAACGGCATTGCCACCATCCTCAGGGACGGTGATCGTGAAGGTCTCCCGGGTATCCGGGTTGACGAAGAAGGGATTTCCGTTGGCGTCTTCCCGACGTGTGAGACCACGAGCCGAGGCTGCACCATTGATGGTGACCTCGTTGGCCCGATCCCTGAACTTCCTGTCCTCCTTGGCCCTGCCGTACTGGCGAAGACTGTCGAGGGTCACGAAGAAGGGCTGGCCCGTCTTGTCGTCAATCACAGGGACGCCGTGTTCCTTGTCGAACAGCATGAAGCGGCCCCCGGAGTTGTTGATGTCTCCGACAGGTGAGATGGAGATGTCCGAGGTCGAGAGTTCCCGCTGCGTCATGATGCCGGGGTTCTTCTTGGCGAAGTCCCCGATGATGTCGTCAAGGCTCTCCGAGTAGTTGTCAGGGAGCGCGGCCTTGCCGACGTTCAGGAGCATTCCGTTGTAGGTCACGGAGTTTCGGGCGACGGACTTCGAAGCCATTTCGATGGCCTTGTCACCGTCCACGCCAGACTGCACCAGACGCTTCGCTAGGGTCGCAACGCGGTTCTCACCGGCCTTGCTGTTCCACGGCGTCGTCGTATTGGTGCCCCACAGCCACCCCGGCTTGGTAGCCAGAGACTTGACCGATCGATCGATTGCATCGTTCTGCTCTCGGGTGAAGTTCAGGCCGTCGATAGAGACCGGCTTGGAGGTGCGGATGGCGAAGTCTAGGGCTTCCTGATCGGACATCTGACGGCCATCAGCCGCAGTCATGTCTTCCTTGCCCAGACGGAACCCCTCAAGGATGTCCCTATCGGCGTCGTCGAGGTAGGCCATGAAGGTGGTCTTGGAGGTGTCCTGGAGCCAACGTGCGGTGTGGACCTTCTCCATGAGATTGCCCATGGCTTCGGGGTCCTGCATCACGTCAGGCGTAGCTGCGCTGGCGATGCCCGTAACGGTGGCCTTGAGGCGAGGATGCTCCAGACCAGCGGCCTGAGACTTCCGTAGCTCACGAGCCAAGGTCTGCTGTGGAGCTTCCTTGTTCGCTGCTGCGATCTCTGGAGACCTGAGCATGTATCGAGCAAGAGCCTCTTCCTTCTGCTGCTTGGCAGGGATCGTCTTCTGCTCGCCGTTGTGGTCGAAGTAGGTGAAGTCCGTCACACGGTCGAGGTGATCCGTCATCAGGAGTTCGTCAGCCTGATTGGAGGCCGCGCCCACCTTGTTTGCGTCTTCACGCTTGCCGATGGCGACCGACGCCTGAGACTTGATCTGGAGGACCCGGTCTCGGTACTCGCGCTGGGCCGACAGAGAGGTCTTTCCTCCCCTGCCTTGGTATTCCGCATCGAGCATGGCGATGGCGTATTCAGGGTTCGTCGTAGCCAGACGATCAGCCGCGTTCAGGTATTCCTGATCGAGGACCGCACCGTCAGCCCCGAGGGGACCCTTGACGCCCAGCTCGGATCGCATCCAGTTAAGGTTCTCTGCGAAGTCGGAGGGCTTCATGCCCATCCCAATCCACTCTTGAGCCTTGTCCTGAATGACCGTGAAGGCGCTATCTACCGTGGACTGTTGGGTCCGCTTGATCCGGTAGTCGTTCTGCTTCTCAAGGACACCGCTCTTGTATTGATCCCACGCACGGGACGCCGAAGCGATGGCGTTTGGGTCAGTCAGGCCGGAAGCCTCAATGCTCTCCTGAAAGTGCTTCGCTAGGTATTCCTCGGGGTTCCCGGTGTCCCAGTCGAAGTTGGTCAGAAGCTCCTGATCAACCGCAGCCGCCTCAGACTGCGCCCACTTCTGCCCATAGATGGACTGACGGGCGGCGTTGGCGAACTTGTCCTCGGTGATCGACATGCGACCCTCAGAGATTTCCTTACGGGTCTCCTCAAGGGTCTGCCCTGCGATGCGCTTCTGGAACATGGCGTCTTCACGCTGGCGTCGTTCCTTGTCCACGGCACCGGCCAACGGCACGAGATTGCCGAGGCTGTTTGAGAATGAACCGAGGGCGTCAGAGAGACGAGATAGGTTCTGGTCGCCCTGAACCCGAGCCGGGGCAGCATATGTGTCCGACTGCATCGGAGCGGGCCTGAGGCGAACGTTCGTCTGCAAACCCGGTGTCTGTACTCGTCCCTGCTGGGCCATTAAGCGTTCCTCTTGGTTCTCTGGTAACCGCCGTAAGCGTCAAGCCCACCACCGAGGATACGGATGGCAGCGCCCGCGAATGACGGCTTCTGACCCTGATCCACGGAGTTGATGCGACCCTCAGCCTGAGACTGGATGCCTTCCATCTCCCCACGGAGGTAATCAGCGTTCATTTGATAGTTGTTCGACAGGGTCCGCTCTTGGCGTCCTTCCTGCCCGTAGTAGTCGGCAATGAGTGCATCGACCGAGAGGCCGGTTACTCCTGCTTCACCAGCAGCCATCCGAGCCGTAGAGCGAGCCTGTAGAGCCTCACGGTTGAGGTCCTGTAGGTCTGCCGAAGCAGCCTTGGCTTCCTGTAGCTGTCGGTTCTGACTTGCCGCGTATTGGTTGACCGCTGCCTGATTGGCCTCGATCCGGTTGTTCTTGTAGTTCTGCTGCTGCGCTTCGTACTGAGCTTGGTCTGCCTGATAGCCCATGACGGCTGAACCGGCAGTCATTGCGAACTGAGCAACAGCCAGACCCACAGCGCCAATGCACATTAGGTTGACCTCAGTCTTGCAAATTCATGGAAAGGACGACGCTGAACGCCGAACTCAGGGATGGTCCTCAGGAACGAGAAGCCAAGCCGCCTGAGCCAGTAGACGTGTTTGGTGTTTCGGGCGTCGATGTGGTTGCCTAGAAGGGGGTACTTCCGGTGCAGCATTTCGAGGACCTTAGGGGTCGTCTCGATGAACTGTCGGCGGTACTTCCAGATGTCATCCGAGGAGACCATCCAGACGAGACCGAAGGTGGGGTGCTGATCCACGGCCTGAACGCCAAATAGACCGAACACCCGTCCGTCGTCTCCGATCATGGCCCACTTGTCGCCATCTCCATTACCGATGTCGAACGGCAGAGCGGCCTCGGGTTCTATCCCAAGGTACGCCCTGAACTCGTTCTTGTCGGCTTCACGGAGACGCGGGGCCAGGTCTATAGCATCAGCCAGTGTGGCCCTGCGATAATGTGCCATTAAATCCTTTGCGATCTGCGGATGTAGTTGCCCACCCACTCGGCCCCCAAGAGGGAACACGGGAGGTAGCTGTCGTTGACGAGGTCGATGACGACCCGGTCGTTCTTGCTCAGGATCGGGAGGCGAAATGTCCCGTCCCGTAGGACCACCTGATCCACCTTGTTCTCGGGGTCACCCATAAGGCGACCGTTGGAGATGTAGGATCGGGTTGGCGCTGCGAGCGTTGTGACCTCGACCTTGAAGTAGGCCGTCTTGGAATACTGCAGCATCAACTGGAGAAGCTGTAGACGCCCCTCAGTGATGGCCGAGATGCCGCCGCCCCGGCTTTCCTGTCGAAGGAAGATCGTGGAGAGCCTGTAGCGCATCTCGTAGATCGTACCGAAGTACAGCGGGGTATTCCTGAGGTCGCCCCTAACGACGACGTAATCGACACCCTTCTGGACCACCTCGACAATGACACCGGGCATCAGCTTAGAGGAGGACCCACCAGCGGAGATAGCGACGTAGTCGTCTCTCGTGGTGTCCACATCCATGGGGATTGTGGTCAGGTCATCGTAAGCGTTGTAGGTGGCCTTCGAAGCGCTCACCTTGAAGCGGCGGTCGAGGTTACAGACGAAGGTCGAATTGGGGTCCACACCTCCCGGCTGAACGTCCATGTACTCGATGAACGTCTCGCCACCCCGATCTAGGATCAGGTAGAGTTGCGAGGAGAGGAACCCGAAGTCGAAGATGCGGGTCACGCCGGGGAACGTCCACTTGGACCACGAGGCTTGGAGCTTCTGCTCGTTGGCCCAGTAGTATTTGTAGACATAGAGCGACGTGGGGTCCCCATCAGCTTGCACCAACAGGATGTCTTCGTGGGTCGATGACGCCATGTGCATGATCGAGCCGGGGATGTACTGCGGAACGTGTCCGGTAACGTCCTCTGCCTCAGCCACGCCGGTTTGCTCATTGACCTTGTACTCTCGGATCATCGAGAACTGGCCTCGATCCACCGGGAAGAACACCGAGCTACCCGCCGATACAGGACGCGCCTTGGAGGACATCGTGTAGGACGTGGAGGGCCGGATAGAGACTGTCTTAGGGGTCAGCAATTCGCCGCCCATTAGGGTGAACTGGCGCTGATCCGCGAACAGGACGAGCCGGTCGGAGAAGCCCTTGGCAGACCTCAGGACGGACACGTCGTCTTCCGCTGCTGCCACGTCGATAGGATCATCGTCGAGGAGCGTCGTTGCGGTCGCCCGCCAGAAGTCGAAGTATTCACCAGAGCGGGACATGATGACGTTCTCCCCTGCGAGGAGCCCGAAGCGGTTCTTGAAGAAGACCACCTCGCTGATCGTCTGCCCCACGAAGGAGGGTTCGGGAACGGTGTCCAGATCACCCGCCTTGCGGTTCTCCCACTTGGCTTGCTTGAAGGTGAACGTCCCATCAGCCTCGCGGACGAGGACATGGGGCATCGTGTTCGGGTTGAACGCCTTCTTGGTGCCGGGTGCCGGAACCTCACGCCATACTCCGGGGGTGGCAGCACTGTCCGAGGGGGACTGTTTGCCGAACCGGATGTAGTAGTCATCGAAGTCCGTGGAGACCGAGCCCGTGACCTTCATCACCATTCCCTCTTCGCCAAAGGCTGGGAGGTCGGAGAAGTCCTGAACGGTCTTGTGGATCGCCTTCATGGCGTGTCCGTTGTACCCGTCCTCAATGCCGACCGAGAAGGCCGCACCGTTGTTCTTCTTGATGTAGATCGTGCTGCGGTGAACCTTGACGGTCCAGCCGTTGGCAGCGGTGATGCCGTTGGCCGACAGAGAGGTATCCGTCGTCTTCCACACCCAGTCGCCATTCGGCTTCTCGTTCACCGTCTCAAGGAGGGCCACGGTCTCGCCGGTCGCAAGGCGTCGGGAGATGTAGCCGGTGTCCACAGCCGGTGACTGGTTGGCGCTCGTTCCGTCAGGGGTGCGATACCACGCGACCACAGCACCGTTGATGGTGATCTTGTAGTCTTTGCCGTAGTTGCCAGCCATGACGTTGATGAGGCACTCGCTGGGGGACAGGGGTTCGATTGCGGAGGTCATCGCGACCTTCTTGGTGGTGTTGGCGATGAACGTGTAGTCGCCCACCGTCACGGCCCGATAAGGTGGCCTCTTGTACCCTGATGGGTAGTGGAGATAGGACCAGCCATCGGGGGCCTTTACCTTCTTCTCTTTACCGTCCGAGAGGTCGAACACCCGGATGCCCGAGGATGTCATCATGACCTCGTAGCGCTCTCTGGCGTCACGGTTGATGATGTGCCCGATAGCGTTGTTAATGAAGCCGCTGCCTAGGGACCTGACGCGCTGCGTGGGCGGGCGCTTCTTGAGACCCTCAATGATGGTCGAGTAACCGTTGACCTGGAGTTCGCCCTGCGAGGCGAGCCTGAGGGCCATGGCCTGTTGGCTGACCCCGTTGGCGAAGTTGGGTAGAGAACCGCTGATCTTAGCCACGGTTCCTGAGGTCCGTCATGAACTGACTATCGGAGAGCATGTTCGGGTCGGTGCTGTCCAACTCCTCGCCCATCATCGCGGAATGAGCCACAAGCTCGTCCTGCTGCGAGTAGGAGTGGGTGGCGGGATCACCGAAGTAGCGGTCTTGGTATTTCCGAGCGGCGCGGATCGTGATGTAGACCCGAGCGGTCGATGGGAGTTCTTCGAAGTCGAGCCCGTAGGTGATGTCCACGGTGACCGGGGCGGTGAACTCGTATGTCTTGTCGGTCTTGTTGTAGAGGCGCAGACCACGCTGGACGACGTTAAGGCCAGCCGAAGCTCCCGTTGTGTCGACCTTTAGGGTGTTCCGAGGAAGACGCACTTCGCCGCCCTGATCGGGAGCGAGGTCTAGTCCCTCGTCGGTGTTGTAATTCCAGCCCCGAGTTTGAACCTCGACAGAGGTGGCGCGGAGCGTATTCATGGCGAGCGAAGCGTCGATGATCGAGTTTTCCTCAAGCGTCGATATCGGGCTTTCCGAACCAGTCGCGAGGATTTCATTGACCGCCTCAAGCTCTGTTAGCGGGGCTAGGCCAAACGAGGCCATTCATTTCTCCTTGTCCAAAACGCAAAAAACCGGAGCCCCATGAAGGACCCCGGTTGATTGATGTGAGTGTGGCTGATTAGGCCGTCTTGAGTTCCAGAGCGCACTCCGGACGAAGCTCGCCGTGGCCGATTGCGTACTTGGCGACGATCAGGGTGCCCTGACGCGAGACCATGTATTCGCTCTCCATTGCCAGATCGAGCAGCTTGACGGTACCAACGGCACCCTTCTGCATGATCAGACCAGCGGTGTTGGTGAAGTTGCCCTGATACTTGGTCGGGCCGTCAGTGACGTTCAGACCGTTCGGCAGGTTCTTCGACTTGACCAGCGGGATGTCCGCGATCTTGATGACCTTGCCTTCGGCGTAGGAGCCACGGCCATCCCAATCCTTGTTGATGACCTTCGTGTTCTGGGCCAGCATGTAATACTGGACCGGCTTGACGAAGCCATAACGGTCGGACTCGGGGATGTACTTGTCATCGAAGACGGCGGCAGCATCGAAGAAGGCCGAAGCCAGCTTGTCGCTGTCCGTGAGGAACGCAGCGTTGGTGAGCGAGCCACCACCCGGGAGGCCGTCAACCACCGCACCCTTACGGGACGCGAGGACTGCCGTGCGGGCAACGTTGCGGTCATAAGCCTGAGCCAGTTCTTCGCCAAGCTGCTTGGTCATTTCCGAGCGGCTTTCGAAGTGGTTCATCGCTTCGTAGATGTTCGCCGTGAAGTAATCGGTGAGCAGGAGGTCATCAATGGTGATGACGCGCTCGTTGAACTTCGCGACCGTACCGAGGACCTGAGTACCCGGGACGTGGTAGCGGGCACCCGACGTGCGACCCGTTACCGGGAAGCTGGCGGACTTGCCGTGCTGAATGTTGCGGACCATGTGCTTGTCCGCGAACTCGACCGTGCGAGTGAAGGCGGTGATGATTTCGCCGGTTGCGACCTTGACGAAGTTTGCATCGAGTGCGCCAGCGCCATTTGCCTGACCGAGGTTGGAGACTACTCCATCTGCCATTTTCTAAATTCCCGTATTGTTCTGAGGTTTGCGCGGACCTCGGAGCAGCACTGGAAGGGTCATTGGGGATTATCCGGCTTCCATGCCCTCAGGCACGGTCGGCGGGTCGCCAAGTCGTCTTCTTGTGAGACTTCCTTGGTTCCTGTTGATCACCGGCTAAAGAGCGGTGTGATCTGTCAGAACGGGATGCGGGATGTGGAGCGAGCCCCCTGAGGCGGGGGATCAGCTATTTCGAGACGTTGTCGTAGAAGGCCACCAGCCGTTGACCACAGTCACTCAGCTTGGCCTCAGACCGCTTCAATGATCCGATAAGGAACATCACGCGGGCCTTGGTCATCGGTCCCTCTGCGGGGGCCGGAACGGTTTCGTCAAAGCAAACCCTAAGGTCTGCCGGGAGGACGGGATAGACGGGGGCCTTAGCGGTCCCAGAGGTCACGCAGCCGGTCAGTGTCACGAGCATCAAGACACTCGCGATTGCCATCTTGCAGCGATGCCACATAAGTTTCCAATCCATTGATCTTAAGGGTGAGCGCAGCCTGTCGCTTCGATTGCTCGGTAGCGAGGATTGCGTCCTGCTCTCGGGCATTCTTCTCCTTGTCTAAGGTTTCTTGAGCGACGGTCAGGTCGTGCCTGAGGCCAGCCATCTCGGACTTGTGGGCCGCGTCGAGGCGACCCTTACCGTAGATGACACCGACCACAGCCAGGACTGCTACGAGGCCAGCGAGCCAGCCGTAGAGTTTATTCAGTTGGGCCTCCGTTAAGTGTCTGGCGTAAATCCATGTGGCCAACGCCTACGTAAGCGCCGTAGACAGCCGGGATCATCACGGTGATGCCCACAGCCGCTGTCTCAAGTCCCCGCCAAAGGGAGAGGAACAGGGCCACAAAGGATAGTATGAGGGTTGCCGCCAGCCAGAACTTGGAGGTTCTGCGACGGGACCGGCTCATGGGTATTTTGCCCTCGGAAGCTGCCAATGGGGGCCGTCCTTGAAGGACTTCCAATCGCCTCCCCACTCGATGGGGGTGCCGACTTCCTTGGCTGCTTGCTTAATGATCGGTGCAAGCTTGTGGTAGAACTTCCAGTCCCATGTGACTTTTCCGTCTACTATGGGCACGAGGTCAACGGCATGGCCGGTGAGGTGTCGGGACTTGAGCGTCGTCGTGACGCCACGGGCCAGATAAGCCTTCTGTGTGGCGAGCGTTCGGACACCCTCCAGAACCTTGAAGTCGATTGGGGTCAACTCGATGGCTCTCTTGACGACCTTCACCAAATCGGGATGGACACCAGAGAGCTTGTCGAGGGACGCCTTAGAAAGGGCGAAGGACATCAGCGGATGCTGTTGGACCTTGCCAGCTTCTTCTCGATCTTGGCCCGATAGGCGTGATCGGTGGAGTAGCGGTTGTCAGCCATTGCAGCCGTCACTTCGGCCCACGAGGCGAACGTATCAACGTCGGCACCAGCGGGCTTGCCACTGAGGAGCTTCGGGTCGCGACCGTTAGCGGCCTCGTACTTGCCCTTAAGCTGCTCCATAGCGATGACCGCAGCGTTGACATCCGAGTTGGCAAAGCTGGCATTGAACGTGTTCACCTCATCTGCGGTGAGCGACGTGGATGCCCACGCGAACAGGCGGTCCATGCTATCCTTGCCACCGGCAGCAGACGTGATCCGCTGAGTGGCGAGTTCGGCCAGTGCGTTCTGACCGGCGATGTACTGATCGACGGTGGCGCGGTCGTAGCCCTTGGCTTCAAGGTCAGCGTAGGAAGCGTCAGAGAGAACGCCGTCCTTCTCGAACTCGTCAGAGAGGGCCTGTAGGTCAACCTTGCCCGGGACTTCATCGTCCTTCTTGTCGGCTTCTTCGTCGCCCTTGGTTTCCTCTTCGGAGCCCTCTGCCTCAGCGCCGTCATCTGACTCAGCGTCTGCCTTCGGGGCACCCACCTTGGTTTCAAGCTCGGCATAAGCCTTGGCCATGTCGGCCCACGACTTGAACTTCTCGGGGAGACCTTCGGGACGCTCAGCGCTTTCGGATGCTGCGGCCTCTTCGGCTGCGATCTTGGCGCGGGCTTCCTCTTCGTTCGTTACTGCGGTCTCCGCTGCTGCTGCGAGGGCTGCGGCATTCTCTTCCGCTGTCGGCTCGCTGGATTGGATCGAAACGATGTTCTGATCAGCCATTAAGCGGGCGTGTAAACCGAGCCAGACAGGAGGGTTTCTGCTTCTGCCACCGGCTTCGTGGTGGGCTTGGCCTTCGTGGCCTTAGGCTCGGGGGCCTTCTTCACTTCGTCAGCCATTCGGCTCTCCTTGTTCTGCTTGTGCGTCGTTGACCATCTGCTGCTTACCTAACTGACCCATCTGCTGGAGAGCTTGGGGTCCGAGGTTCTGAGCCATGGCCTGTAACTGTGCCTGTTGATCGGCCTGAGCGATCTCTTCGTCGGTGCGAATGAGGCCGTTCATGTCCACGCCAAGGGATGCCCCACGGCGCTTGAAGTATTCCCCGAGGTTCACGTAGCGGCCAATCACCTCAGGGCCACCCATTTGGGCAGCGCCAGCGATAAGCTGGTCGAGGTTCGAGAGGTCGTTGCCACGGCCCAGAGCATCCATGCCAGTCACGATAGACGTGCTGGTGATGTCCCGAGGGAGCGGCGGAACCTTGCGTTCGTGTTCCATGCGGTTCGAGAACAGTGTCGCCACTGGCATCTGGAACTCTTCGGTCAGGAGCGAGTAGACACCGCCCATTCCTTGGTCCAGCTCGTCGGCAATGTAGCGAATCTCCTCTGCGGTCACTCGGTCCCCATTGCGCTGGACGGCGCTGTTGAGGAGGAATGCGTAAGAGAGGCGTTCGGTGATCTTGTCGATCAACCGTTCGGCCACTGCGAAGTCGGCCTGTTTCTCCAGACGGAGGGGGACAACATCGCCTTCATTGCCTTGGACGAAGCCACCGTTCTGGGCTTTCGACAACTGGTGTGGCCGGATGGTCGAGTTGGTCTTGACCAGCCAGATGACCTTAGCACCCTGAATGGTACCGTCGCGGAGAGCTTCGGTCAGCTTATCAAGGTTGTTCAGGTCACCGATGTATTCGTCGATGAAGCCACGTCCGTAGTCCTCACCCTCGATATAGGTGAAGCGCAACGGGAGCCACGGGAGCTTGTCCTTCGGGTATTCCCCAACGTAGTCGCCATCGATCTGCTCGCCATCAATCTCCTGAGTGACAATGAACTTCTGTCCAGTCTCGTCCAGGCTGATCTTGGTGTAGAGTTCGACGGTCGCCTCTCGGGGACTGTCAGCGGCTGCTCCAGCGATCCTAGCAAGGATGTCATCGGGCAGCGCCGTGCGGGCGATCTGCTCAAGGATGACGATGTCTAGGAGGTTGCCGGAAGCGTCACGCCTGACGACGTAGGACGACAGCTTGTGGGCACGAACACGGCCCTTCTTCGGGATATGGAGTAGGCTGTTACCCGCGAGGAGCAACTGCCGGAACACTTCGAAGGATACCGGACGGAACATTGCGGAGTTCATCACGGAGATGACAGCGCGTTCCCGAGCGGACAGGGCCTTCTCGACTTCGCCCCGCTGGTCCGTAGCGCCTTGAGTGACGTTGGCCAGAGCGAGTTCGTCGATGGTGTATTTGAAGAAAGGTGCGTTGACGGGGAACAGGGTGATCTGGAGCTTAGACGCCAGATGCCTGAGACCACGCGCACCGAGACTTTGGTTGGGCTCTTCGAACGTTGTCGAACCGCTGGACCCCTCCTTCGGGAAGAGATGCGGAACGGTCAATTCGGCCGCACGACGCGCACGCTTGAGGTACGGGTCGCGGGCCGTTGCTAGCTGTTCGTAAAGAGCCTTCGCGGAGACAACGTCAGCTTCGGCCAAAGGTTACCGGGGGACGTTGACGCCAGTGTTGCCCGACTGAGCGAGCGGAATTGTCAGAGCAGAGCGACCCTTGCGGGCCTTGTTGGCGGTCCCTGCCTCGGTGTCGGTCTTGCGTACACTTTCGTTGATTACCGGAGCCTGAGGGGTCTGGATCATCGGTGGCGGTGCAGCCACTGGATCGGCCTTCTCAATCTTCGGGGCCTTAGGTCGGCACATTGTTTAGCATGTCCTCTTCCTGCTGCTGGAGAATACTGACTAGGTGATCAATCACCCGTTGCTCTCCGAACAGAGCCCCAAGCTCGCGGTCGGAAATCTTGATGTCACCGGGGAGAGTGTTAGGGAAAGTCTTCTGTAGCCACTCAACCAAATCCCGGGACACAGCAGGAGGACTATCAAAGCCCTCCATCGTGCTACTGTAGGCCCTATTCATTCAGCCGGTCTAACTCGCGCTGAGCGAAGAAGATGATCTTGTTGAGGTCATATCGGGCACTGGTCCCGTCTTTCTCACCGAGCCGGTAGCAAGCCTTGAAGATGTTGCCGATGCCGAACTCCATCTTCTTGTGTTCAATTAGGTCCAGCAGGTCGGTCGCCCCTTCGGGGATTTGATAGTAAGACGAGGAGCCCCCGTCCGACTTTACTTTGGCATCCAGAGTATCGGTTCCTTATTCTTGTGATCGTAGTCTTGGTTGTGGAGGATGCGGGCTAGACGTGCCTGGAGCAGCGCGTCATCTGCGGTCAGACCAACGGCCTCGTAAGCGGCCACGATATGGGGCCAGAAGGGTTCTCCTTCCTCCAGCTTATCGAGGTACTTGCGGGCCTTGACAGGTCCCATGCCCGGGCAGCCGGGGTAGCCATCCGTCACATCGCCGGTCAACGTCTGTGTCAACCAGTAGCGGGTGGCCTCGGCGGGGCTGACATCAACAATGTCGCCGTCGCGGTATATCTTGCCGGGGATGGTGAGCATGTCCTTGTCCTGAGAGACAATGATCTTCTCGCCCTTGATGATCCGGGGGTTGGTCGCGAGGATGCCCATGACATCGTCGGCCTCGATCCCGGGCTTGTACTTGGCGTCGTGCTCTTCGATGAGCCAGCGCTTCACCACGTTGGTCCCGACAGGCTTCCTGCCGCGTCCCTTCTTGTAGCCGTCGTAAAGCTCGTGTCGGAACGTGATGCCCTTCGACAGGGTGATGATGGATTGGTCGGCGTCGAGGTCGCGTTCAAGGCGACGGATGGTGTCCAGCACGGTGGACTTAACTTCCTTGACATCGCACGTCAGGGTCCACTCATCATCGCCCCAATCGATTTCTCGTTCGAGGACAGCGCCGGTCGATACGACGAGGATGTCCCCGTCGATCAGAAGTGTTCTCAATGGTTCTCCTAACTGAAGTCGTTCTTGGTGCCGCAGAACTTGCAGCGACCCTCGGTCACAATGATCTGTCGCCCGTTGGCGAGCGTGTAGGACTTGACAGGGATGGCGATGAACTCGTGCATCCCGATGCCGCAGAGGACGGTACGGAGCTTCATACGTCGTCCTCCTCGTCATCGAAGTAGCCGCCCTCGCGGAGGCTGTCGGAGTAGTAGGACCAGTTGTCCACGCCACCGCCCTCAAGGCACCGACGCCACAGGGCATCGTCCTTCAAGCTCTCGTATTCCCGCTTGGGGATCGTCACGTATTCCGTCGTGTCATGCTCGCTCATTCGTCGTCCTCGATCTGTCGGATGCCGTATTTGTCGGTGAGGTTTTGGCGCATGGCTTCCCGATCACGGGGTAAGACCAGTGCGACGGTGAAGGCCACGCAGCAATGCGGCGGCGTCTTCCGGGTGGAGCGTGTACCACTCGCCTTTCGTGGACAGCTTAAAGCCAGCCACAAGGCGGTGCAGATGCGCCTCAGCTTTTGCACGGTTGGGAAATTCCTTGGCTTCGTAGAAGTTGAAGGCTCGGTACGGATCGCCCGTATTCAGGGTCCTGAGCCGGTTCTTAAGGTCTCTGGCGAAACCTATCTTGCAGACACCGGGCCACGCCGGGTTAGCCGCCACGTAGACGAAACCCGGCGCGTTATGCGGAGCCTTAGTGTGTTTCGTTCCAGTTGACGCCGATGTCGAAGTTTCCAGCGAGCGGGCAACGGAACTTGTAATACTCCCCGGCGAGCTGGATGGCATTGGCTGCCGTCTGCCCGACGAGTTCTGCTTTGTCTTCATCGACCTCTATCTGCCATTCGTCGTGGATGTTTCCGACGAACTCGTAATGAACACCGGGGATTAGCCCGAGTTCCTGAAGTTGATTGTCAAGGATGACGAGGCCACGCTTCATCTGGATCGCACCTGCGGATTGGAGGAGAGTGTTGAGAGCGGCGTGTTCGGAGCGGATGTTGAGGAGCCGCCCGTCCTGGCCCTTGATCCAGCCTTGGGTCTTGGCCTTCTTCTTGACCGCAGTGACCAGCTTGTTCAGCGCAGGGAGAGCCGCGAGGAACTTGGCCCGGGATGTCTTGCCCGCTGCCGTGATCTGGTTCTTGGAGCCCTTGACCCCGAGGATCATTCCGAGGTTGAAGTCGCCTGAGCCGTAGATGAAAGCATAGAACCACGTCTTCGCCGTGTCTCGATCACACCCGAGCGCCGCAGCGTTCATGGTGTGCATGTCGGTGCCGTCTTCCTTCTTCCCCTCAAGGACCGTGGAGATGTACGCACCGCCGTCGAAGCGGGCCATGTATCCAGCCAGACCACGGAGTTCGAGCGCGTCGGCGTCACAGCCAACCAGCTTCTTGCCCTTGGAGGCGACGAACAGGGCGCGGCACTCGTGGCCGTAAGGTGCCTTAGCGGACGGGACCTGAGCCATGTTCGGCTTGCTGTGGGTCATGCGCCCGGTGACAGCGCCGTTCGTGTTCACCCGACCATAGATGCGGCCCTCGCGGACAGCCTTGAGCCACGCTTCCTTGCCGTCAGCCAGAGCACCGAGGCGCTTCTGGATCATCAGGTATTGGGTGAGCAGCTTGGCTTCCGGGTATGGTAGAGCCGAGAGGACTTCTTCGGAGACCGTTGGGTGGCCATCCTTGCCGAACTCTAGGGGCCTCCAACCGCGTATCTTCTTGAGCCGGTCAGCGATGTCGAAGCGGGACCCGGGGTTGAACGGAACCAGCTTGATGTCGGTGTACGGGGCGTCGGTCGAATACTCGGCCCTCGGGTAGATGAGGATCGGGTTGCCCTCTTTGTCGAGCTTGGGCTTGCCGGTCTTCTTGTAGGTCTCGACACCAATCGGGTTGAGGTGCTTCTGCTGGACCCTGCGGTCCACTGTTGGCTCTCTCCGACCGAGGTTGCGATACCATGGCTTGAAGACTTGGATCAGTTCCCGTTCGGCGTCGGACTGGGCCTGACGAAGGGTGCCGAGGAGTTCAATTGCACCGCGCTCGTCGAAGGCGAAACCATAGGCTTCCTGACGGGCGATGATGCGGCGAACGCAGTGTTCGAGTTGGATGCTCTCGTCGGAGAAACCCTTGGAGTTGAGCCGGAACCAGACCTTCTCGGTGACCTCTACGTNTTGGACNCAGTAGTCCTGCATGNNNTTCGACCACTTGCCCCAAACGTGGAANGTGAGGTNGGCACCCTTGAGCCCGAGCTTCTTGCCTTCGGCTTCCTTCTCCTTGCCGTAGTCACCCTTCCAGCAACCGAGGCGCTGGCCCCAGCTTTCCAGANAGTGACGCCCGAAGTTCTTCTTNTCGATCNACCGATTGAGACCGCGCTTCTTNTCCATNCGGAAGTNGGCANCTTTCATGTCGGCNTAGATCAGCCGGGACATGATGATGGTGTCGCGGACGATGCCCTTGGGCTCGAACCACGGATAGAGTTTCTGGATCGCGGGGATGTCGAAGTCTTGGATATTGTGACCGACGATGACATCGCCATCCATCAGCCACATCAGTCCCTCCATGATCGGAGAGAAGCCGGGTGTGTCGGAGAACGATCCGACTTCGCCGGTATTCACATCCTTGATGACCAGCGAATGGATCACGGTCATCTCGGGGATCAGGCCGTTCGTCTCAATGTCGAAGACGAGCGTTTTCTTGGTGGGGTCGTTCCAGACAAACGGAAGGCCCCCGACAGTTACCGTCAGGTCGATACCTCTGTGATTGCGGCAACCACCTCACGCCAACGGGAAGCGTCAATCGTGATCGTGGCCGTTCGGGTGAATAGGATTAGGCGGGAACCGTCCCGCTTGACCCGAAGGTCAGACGGGAGGTTTTCATTGGTGTGCTGGTTCAGAATGGGAGGTCTCCGTCGTCGTCCTGGCCCTTGGTTTCATCCGAGAAGCCGTGGGCGTTGGCCGCTCCCTCAGCGAACGGGTCATCGTCGCGGACGTAGAGAGCGCCGGTCTCCTGATGGAAGCCGAGGTTGATCGTCTTTCCGGTGGACTTGCCGGTGTAGCGGTCCTTCAAGATGCGGAAGACGGTGGTGGTCGCGATGACCGGGTCTTCGTTCTGTTGGTCACGCTCTAGGCCGAACATGAAGAACGACCAGAAGCCGATCGCTCGGGAGCCCTTGAAGTGGCGGATCATCACGCGCCCGCCTTCCTCGTGGGGTTTCCCATCGGGGGTCGAGAGGTGCGAGACGAAGTGGATGATGCAGCCAAGCTCGTTGGCTAGACCCGCCATCTCCTTCATGATCTGCTCGATGGAGCCCTTCTCATCGCCCGTATCGGCCATTGCCGTGAGGTGATCGAGGTAGATCAGCTTGATCCCGAGGCTCACCACCATGTACCGGATGTGGCCCTTCACGAGTTCCCAGTCGGTCTGACCGAAGTTGTCGTAGAAGAACAGCTTGCCATCTAGCTCGGAGGCTGCGCGGGTCAGCTCGTCGGCGGTCCAGCCCGCATCGGGGACGTGGAACATCTTGCCAGCGATCTTGCCAGCGGTGCGCTTGGCGGTCTCGACGGGCTTCTGTTCGAGGAAGATCGCGCCGACGTTCATCTTCAACTCGGTGATGTCGAAGGCGATCTGCTGCATGAGGAAGTCGGTCTTGCCGATGCCGGTGCCCGCGCCAAACCCGTAGACTTCGCCATCGCGGCGTCCGTAGGTCAGCTTGGTCAGGTCATCCGCCCACCAAGGGAGGCCCCATTCGACTGGCTTGAGGAGGTCACCCATGATGTCCGAGACACCGACGAGACCGTCAGGCCGGTAGACCTTGGCACCCCAGATGGCGTCGATGGTTTCCTTGACGCGGCCCGCCATGAGCATCTCGTTGGCGTCCTTGAGGGGCAGCGAGGCGATCCTGAGCTTGCCGGGGGTGAAGGGAACGAGCTTGCACTCGTCGGTCGCCTTGCGGCCCGCATCGTCCTGATCCAGCATGAGAACAATTTCGTCGAACTGTTCGAGCCAGTTGAGGTTTTTCCTCAGCGCCTTGGCCGCGCCGTCAGCCCCGTTCGGGACCGATACGACTGCCCACTTGTGGTCCTGCATCTGGCTAAGGGAGATGGCGTCAAGCTCACCCTCTACGACCACGACGCGCTTGCCGCCGTCACGCCAGAGCCACTGCCCGTAAAGGCACATGTCGGCCTTGTCGCCCCGGGAGCGGAAGTCTTTGCCTTGGTATCTGACCTTCTGCCAGACCAATTGTCCTGCGCTGTTTCTGTAGTTGAACAACCGAACGGGATCGCCGTTGTGGTTTGAGCGGGTGAAGCCCCACTTCTGCGCGGACTGGAGGTTGATGCCCCGGCTGGTCCATTCGGACGGCTCGCCAAGAGACACGAACTCTACGTTCCGGGGACCCTCTCGGGCCTCGGTTTCTGTATCCAATGAATTGTCTCCGTGTTCGTAGTGATTGCAGCCGCTGGTGAAGCAGTAGGCGTGGCCATCACTGTATCGAGCTAGGTTGTCCTTCGATCCGCACGAGGGGCACGGCTCTTTGCGAAGGAACTCGCTGTCGTTGTCGCGCACTTAAGCGTCGTCGAGCCGCACGTTGTTTGCGACGGACATCAGCCGATGGTGCGTCTGATATGCTTTGGTGAAGATGATGCGAGCAGCCTCGGCAGCCTCGTAGATGTTCAGGACATTGCCCGTTCTTGGGTCGTCCTCGATTTCCTTGAGGTTGTCTTTGAGTGACTTGCTCAGCAGCGTGTCGGAGAACTCGATGAAGCCCCCGGCAAGTTCCTTGGCCAGTTCCTTGGCGTCGGTCACTTGGGGCTGCTCGCCATGTAAAGCTCAGCGTACTGTGAGCGTAGCTGCTTGACGGCTTCCTCTGCGAACATCCGCTCGAACCGCTTCATCGTTGCGTCGAATAGGCGGGGGAACTCTTCGCGGTTGTAGGGCTCATGGGGCAGCGTGATGGCAGCGCCATATGCCTCGGGACGCCAGATGATCCGGTAGCTCGGGGCCATGTGCTGGAAGCTAAGCTCGCTCTCAGCAGTTAGTTTGCCGAAGGGAACATTGATCATGGTCCGCTTGGCGTACTCGTCTTCAAGCTCCGAGAGGTGGACCTGAAGGCTGTGGCAGCGTTCGGAATACTGGTGGATGGCAAGAAGCAGCGAGGTGATCCGCTCTTCGTACCGGATGGACATCTCAACCACTTCCTCGCGGGTGTGTCGGGGGACATAGCGGTCGATCAGTTGCATCAGGGTAGGCAGTTTCTTCTCAGTCAATCGTGTTCCTTGTTAGAGGAAGGAAGGGGCCGAAGCCCCAACCGTCAGAAGTATCCGAGGACCGCGCCGATGATGGCGACCGGAACGCCCACCAAGCGGACGATGAACATGGCCGTGAGCGGCGCATCGCTGAGTGCCAGGCCGACGACGTTGATCAGGTTCAGGACCCAACCGACGACGAACAGAGCGAGAAACAGCAGGTATCCGATGGAGACGGAAGCAACGAACTTCATGGGTGTGGCCTTACGTGTTGATGAGGACGAGGATGAAGAGGAAGATGCAGAACCAAAACATCAGGCCACCAGATCAGCGAAACGCTTGGAGACCTGAGCGGCGCGGTCGCGGCGGGTGAAGGCGTCGAGGCGCTTCGTCGCGGTCTTGGTGATGACCTTCTCAAGGCGATCCAGTTCCTTGTTCTCGTGAGCGACAACGGCGTCGAGGTGGTCGAGGGCCTTGGTGATCCCCGAGATGGCCTTCTCGGTGGACGGCTTGCGGGAAACGAGGGCGACGAGAGCGGAGATGATCTTGGTCATTTGGATGCTTTCTTTGCTGGAACAGGGATCAGGGTGTTGAGTGCTTCCATCCGCTCAGCGGTAGGTGCTTCGTCGAGCCATTCCTGAGGGATGCTCTTGGCAGCGAACTGGAAGTCGTGGGTGCGGCACCACATCGCGTAGGTCGTCTTGGACTGCTTCGAGATGCGGGTGTTCGGGTTCGAGAAGACGAACCTGATGTCGAGGTCGGGGTGTTCCTTCTGGATCAACAGATGCTTCTGCCGGTCGGCTGTTAGGAAGCGGCCCTTGGTTTCGACCACGATGCCGTTGGCGGGGATGATGAAGTCCGGCGTGTATTTCGCGAGGCGAGCCGGGATCGTGTACGAGACGCGGAACTGTTCGTACTGGTAGGCGTGACCGGAGGCATCAAGCTCCCCGGCCACTTTGTCTTCCAGACCAGAGCGGAACCCCGCGAGGAGTGCCGCCTGTCGGATCGAGCGCTTGGCCAATGCTTAGAAGTCTTCTTCGCCAGCCGCCGTGTCGTCGCCGCCATCTTCGGACGAGGTATCGGAACCTTCGTCTTCCGTGCGGTAATCGTCGGGGTCGTAGCCGAAGCCTTCCTCTTCGTCGAAGCCGTAGCTGTCAGCCGAACGCGAACCGTTGGTGACCAGTTCGATGACCTGAACGCCACCGAGCATCAGCTTGAGGCCAGCCGCTCCGGTGCCGGGGATGAAGTACGGCGAGGCAGCGAACGAGACCTTGCCCTCGGAGCCGCCCCAGATGTTGACGCCCTTGCCGATCTTCTTGCCCTTGGCGTCGAACAGGTCCGGTGTGCGGGACCACTTCTTGCCAGCGCGGGGGCCGTTCTTGAACTCGCCCGAAGCCTTCATCGAGAACTTGAACTCGACATCGCCGGTCGGCTCCTCGGTCTCTTCGTCGTAGACCACGGTGTAGAGGTCGTTCTTCTTGATTTCGCCCAGCTTCTTGCGGGTGGCGACACCAAGCTTGTCGAAGGCTGCTTCGCCCTCGGACATGGCTTCGTCGTAGGCGTCCTGAAGTGTAACGCCGTCCTTGTTCTTGCGGCCCAGCCAAGCGTCAGCATCGTCCTGCGACAGGCGAAGCTTGAGCGAGTATTCGCCTTCCGGCTTCGGGTATTCCTTGGTGCCGAAGTCAGGTTCGGTCAGCTTCGGATAGACGAACGAGCCGCGCGGGGTGGTGAAGTTCGGGAGTTTCTTGCGTGCTTCTTTGGCCATGTGTAGGGATGATCCTCTTTCAGGGATGAATTAGTTAAAGTGACGGCGTTCAAGGGCAGTAACGTCGTACCCTTGGTTGGTGAGCTTGGCCCACAGATCAGCCGGGATTGGGAACCCGCGCTTCCATGTGAGGATGGCGGCGTTCAGGGCGTTCGTGTTCCTCATGCGGCGAACTCCAGAAGCAGGGCTTCGTCGAAGTTGGCGATGACGTTCTCGACGGTGGCGTCGATGCCAAGTTCTTCCTTCACGAACTTCGTGAGGACGGCCAGGATGTCAGCCTCAGCGACGAGAACGCCCTTGGCTTTGGTCTTCTCGACCTTCTCAAAGCGGCGGGAGAGGACCGCAGCGTGGTGACCTTCGACATGAACGAGGTCGTAGCCGGTGACGCAGCGTGTGACGTTCGTGACCTTGAGGTCCTTGTCGACTGGGTAGCCCCAAGTCACCGCGTAGTTCTGGCTCTCCGGGGTGGCAGCGAAGCGGACGGTGTCGCCTACTTTGAACTTCTGGGTCATGCGATTTCTCCTTGCAGGTAAGCCGTGATGGCGCGGAACTCGTGCCGCTTGCCGTCGTCGCCGTTGATGAGGTTCTTGGTTGCGGAGAATGCTTCCTGAGCAGGAATGCCAATGTGTTCCGCGAGTTCGAGGAAGACCGCTGCTGCGCCCATGATCTGGATTTCGGGGTCGAAGTCTTGCAGCCGGTCGAGGACTGTCATTGCCGCCCGGGCGACGTTCACCGGGGCTGCCATGTTCAACGTGTCGCGATTAAGCCGAGGCATCGGGGCCATCCGTGAGGCGGAGGTAGATGTCGGTCAGCAGGACCACGAGGAGAGCGATGTCGAGGGCGATGCCTACGCTCATGCTGCCACCTTGCGGCGGTTGCGATAGGCGGCCTTGCGCTGTTCCTTCTTGCCGAAGTAGCCCTGTTCTTTGAGCCCCTCGATCAGGGCGCGGCGGGCTTCATACCGCTCGGTCTTGCTGGCCTTCGACAGGTCCAAGTTCAGGCTTCCCACGGTGATGTCGTGGTTGGCAGCACCCATGCGGATCGTAATGTTCTGGTTCATCCAAAGTCCTTTCGATGTTGGATAAGCTACTGTAGGCCCTATTTAGGGATCATCCCGTAATCGGGACGATTTAGGCGAAGAAGAAGTCACTCTCCTGTATCGCCCACAGGTTCAGGCTCCCCTTGCTGGGAAGTGGTTCGAGTTCTGCGTCAGCCTCAAGGAGGTCAGACACAAGAAGCTCGTCTCGGAAATGCGTGAGAGGGTCGCTCTCATACATGCGGATGAAGACCTCACGCAGGGACGAAGCGAGAGCGCTCGTGTTACAGGCGTGGGTTCCATAGCTGTCGTGGATCATGGCGAAGGACGTGATGCCCTCGGCCTGGAGTTGGTCCACGGTGAGGATCATAGACGACGCATCGAGCGAGTGAACGAAGTTCGGGCTGATGGATGTCGCCTGTTTGCTCCGGTTGATCTGGTCCGTCTCCTCAAGGATCGCGGGCTTGATCACCGTACCGGCAAGCTTCGTCTTGATCTGACGAACCTTCATGTCCTTGTACGCTTGGTAAGCCACGAAGCCTGAGGGCGTCGTCCAGTGGATCGGCTGGTTGCCCTTGCCGACAACCCTCGCAGTCTTCTGGAGCCAGCCCATGGCTTCCTTCGCCGCGATTACGGTGTCCCCAATGCTCTTCCAGACCAGACCCGAGAGGTACCCGATGGCTGGCTTGAGTTCGTCACCGAGGTTGTGGCTCTGGCCCTTATCGATCCGGCTCTTGATTTCTGCCTCGACGTACTTGACGCAGGACCGAGGGGTCCCACCGTAGGGCAGCACCATGACCGGGCGCTTGGTGATCTTTCGGTCGATCCCGAAGTGTGCCCACTCGTGGGACCAGCGCTCAATCTGCTGCGGGGTCGGCCCCTTCTTTTTCTTCTTGTCGTCGGCCTCCTCCTCTTCGGGGATCATCCCGTCTGAGGGACGAATAGAGCGCAGTTCGGCCATCACTCGGTCAGCAACGACCTGATAGATGTCCTGAGGTTCCTCTGCCGGGAGGAGGTTCACGGCTGAGCCGCCGACAGGATCGCGGAGCATGGCTGAGAAGTGCTGCAGCCCGTTGCAGGAACCGTCGAGGGCGATGGGGATGTGCGACACGAAGGTTTCAGGGGTCAGGCAGAACTCCTGCCACTCGAAACAGAATGCAAGGAAGCACCAAGGCTTGTCGGCCTCAGTCCACCAGAGGTAGCCGAGCGGGTCCTGAGCGCAAGCCCAGATGTGATGATTGTTCTCCTCGACCCACGCAACGCGCTTGTCGAAGGACACCTTGTCAACCCCGTAGGTGTTCGCCCCGTGGATCGCCAGCCAGCGATGCCCGTCGTCACCGAGGGGTTTGCCTTCTGAGAACCTGAGGAGAGCCTTGACGTTGTCCGATCCCTGCGGGTGGAGAACCTGCGGAACAGGATAGACCCGGCCACGGAAGTCCAGACTGTGCGGGAAGTAGACGGATGCCTCATCGCGGAACCGCTCGGCCAAACCGAGAAGCTGCTGCTGCTGGAGCCGATCCCGGCGAAGCTGGATGTTGGCCGTGTGGACATCCCGCGCCGCCCACTTCCATTCCTTGAGGGCGTCGGGGTTGGTGTCGATGTCGTGCGGCCTGACGGGAAGGTCGAGGTCACGACCGGGAACCATACCGGCGATGTCGGAACGGGACCGGACGATCTGCTGCATCACGTCGAGGATGCGCCCATTGATCTGCCACGGCGTCCGCTGGATGGCGTTGATAGCGGCATAGACCGAGCCGAGGTGCGCCTTCTGGAGCAGCTTGCGCTGTTCGGGGTGGCACTTCCTAACAAGCTCCAAGGGGCGCGTGGCGTTGGTGTGATAGCCGCCGCCCGACAGCGAGGTCCAGTCCTTCGGTGGGATGATGGTCGGCATGAAGTCAGCAGAGCGTTCTTCGCCGCGAAGGATCGACTGCTCAATCCATTCGGTCGTCTGTTCGGTCAGGTGGACGAAGTGCTGCGCCCGGTACTTGCCTTGGAAGGTGACCTGTTCCAACTCCATGGCAGCGAGGCCGGTCGAGGTGCAGAACAGTTCGATCATCTTCACCCCGAGGTGGACCTTCTCGTCCTGCGTCCAGACTTCCCACGGGATGTCGTACTTGCCCATGGCGTAGGTCAGGACGGTGCGGCGGTGCTGCTCGGTCGATCCGCTCTCTTTCAGGCCGTCGTCGATCTTGGCGAACAGCCTCGGGGCGTTTGCAGCGAAGGCTTCGAAACGGGCCTCAGCCTCGATTGACTGAGAGACCGCACGAGCTAGGCCGAGGAGCGATGACTTCCCCTTCCACGTCAGCCCGTTCAGGATCGCCCTGGAGGCGAGGTAGGCGACCGCCCCGTAGTCCATGTCCTTGATGACCTTGGCTGCCACGTTGCGGGGACCGGGACGGCCTCCGTAAACGTCTGCCACAAAGGCGCTGATCGCCTCGGCCATCGGGTTGATTGCGCGGGAGACGAGGTAGGAGCCGGGTTGGGTGCCAGCCCCGCGTCCCTTCTGCATGTCCTTCTCGGTGCGGGAGCGGAACCGTTCGGCCCCAAGACCCGCCATCTCGATTTCGAGTTCGGCCTGTCGATTGAACAGGTCGGGATGTATCGTCAATGCTTTCTCCTGAGGGATGTTCGTCTCGCTGGAGGGATCAGTCAGCCGGTCCCCATTGGTACGCGGTACAGGGGAGCCAGTGGCCGATTGTCTTGGAGAACTTGGGGTGCTGGGTCTGGTAGACCTTGCGGGTGCCGGGAACGTAGATGCCGTTCTGGATCATCCAGTTGATGGCCGCGTCCTGCGCTATTGTGCTGACCCTGACGTGGTAGCCAGAGGCCCTGATCTTCTCAGCCGAGCCGAGGGCGAACCGCCGCTGCGGACTGAGGTCTTTCCAGTTGTCGGATAGGCGTTTGCACAGCGCGTCGAACTCACCGTCCGACATCATCGAAACGTCGAGCCCGTAGTAGAGCATCGACGCCATCACCACCCGCCGTGCGGCGAGGTCGAGGGAAATCAAGCTGGCTGGACCCTCCATATCTCGGGCGGAAGGTCCGCGTTCTTCTGGATGGAGGAGATCAGGTGCGTGACCATGCCGTTCGCCAGTGGCGTGTTCGCCATGATGTTCCACATGATCAGCTTGCACTCTGCGTAGGAGAGACCGCTGTACTCAGCCAGCGTGTGGAGTGACTTTCGGTTCTGCGCCATTGTCTTTCTTCTTGTGCCTCCAAGGTTGGTACTGCTCGCCCGCCATAATGCTGCCGTAGGGGAGAACCCTGTCGGTGATCTTGGCGAGGCCGAAGTGGTCGATCTGCTGCTGCACGGTGGCCGCCGACTTGTAAGCGCTCGGGAGTTCGGACAGGTCGAGCTTCCCGTTGAACGACCGGAAGTCGAGGTCCCCAATTTCGTCCGTGATGATCTGCTCGGGGGTGCGGCCCGACAGGGTTTCGAGGTGCGCCTTGCGGGAGAAGTTCCGGCCAGCCCCATGCGGAGCGAAGCCCAGCCCGTTCGGTGCGTCAGCGTGGGCCGCGATCAGGATCGGCTCGGCACAGTTCATCGGGATCAGGGTGCGCCCGTCGTCCGTGTTCGAGAACCCGTCGTAAGAAGGCGTGGCCCCCTTGGCATGGTAGAAGGAGCCGCCGCGTCGGAAGACGAAGTTGTGCTCGTTCCAGAACATGTCCTTGACGCGCTCGATGTTGAGCCGTTCGGTGATCAGGTGGTGGATCGCGTAGTGGGATTGCATGGTCCAGATGCGGATGATCTGGAGGGCGTCCCAGTATTCCATCCCGACCGTCGTCCCGAAGTCCAGCCAAGCGTTGTGCTTGGGGACCGTCTTGTCCATCCCGATCTGCTTCATGTAGCGGTTGGCCGCTTCCAGCCCGCGCTTGTAGAGCATGGCCCCGGGCTTCCGGCTACCGTGGTGGGTGACGAGGCAGGTGTCGCCAGTGCTTTCCAGCGTCCCAACGTAGAGGAAGTGGTTGCCGTCACCCTGCGTGGCGAAGTGCGCCTCGGCGTCCTCGATCAGCGGGGCCAGGAATGAGTTGGCAGCGAAGCGGTGGATAAGGAACTCAGGGACAGGCACCCGGTTGCTCGGCTTGCGCCCGCCCATACCGAAGTGAGTTTCGCCCATGGCTGCGTCGAGTACGTCGCGGGGATCAACCCGCCCGAGGTTCGTGAACGCCAGAGAGCAGCAAACGTCAGCCGAGTGCATCCCCGGGTGGATGGCCGTGCCGGTCTTGGCGACACCACCGACAGGGATGGTGCCGGGTGCGTGACCAGCGGGGCAAGCGTCGGGCATGACGGCCAGCGCCTCGACCGTGGGGAGCTTGGCTAGCTCCTCCATGTGGCCCATGACCTTGGCGAGGTTGTCCTTCTCGTGTTCGGTTTCAGCGATGAGGTTGACGTGGATCGGAACGTTCAATGCGGTTCTCCTCAGTTGGCTGCCGGGGCTGCTTCGGTGGTCGGCTTGGGGGTCGGTACAGGGATGGCCGAGGTGGTGGTCGGATCGACCGGCGCGGCTTCCTGCTTCTGCGGCTCGTCGTTGTCGAACAGCCAGTGATAGATGCCGATGCCCGCGAGGGACCCGAACATGCTGGAGAAGAACCCGCCACCCGACTGCTGCTGCTGGATGACCGTCGTCCGGTTGTAGGTGTTGGTGACCGGGCGGGTGTAGCTCGGCGTGTAGCTGGGCTTGGTCGGTGCCGTGTAGGTCGGCTTGGGTGCGGTGTACGTCTTCGGAGCAGAGTAGGTCTTCGGTGCCGAGTAGCTGCGGCTGAACGACGATGAGCGGAAGCTGCTGGACCGGAAGCTGCTGAACTTGGCCTCGGCTGCCGTAGCGGCGAGGAAGGTGGACGCGAGGGCGACGAGAGCGATCTTCTTGACGTTCATGCTTGGTTCTCCATGGTGACAAATCCCCACACAGAAATTCCCACAAAGTGGCAATTCCCACGAAATCCATTGCTTAAAGGGGATGGTTGGTTTTGGACTGGAAAGCCCGAGAAAGCTGGGCAAATTCAACGCCGTTAGGGGTTCGTCCCTATACCGGGCTAATTATGTGGTAGATTTTAAGTCTACCGTGTTGGGTGGTGCGGGCGACGGGACTTGAACCCGTAAGCTATTGAAGCGGCAGATTTTAAGTCTGCTGTGTATACCATTTCACCACGCCCGCATTCCCACAGACGGTGGGGATTTCCTACAGGTCTCCCACAGGATTTCCCACACAGCCCCCACAAGTCATTCTTTGTGGGAGCCGTTGATTATCATGAGCTTAGGTGATGCGCCACCCTCCAGAGCCTTGAGGTTATCCATCAGGTGATCTGGCGCGAGGTGGGCGTACCCGAGGGTCGTTTGGTACGACCGATGGCCCATCCATTTCATGACGCGCATGAGGTCCACGCCCTTGATGACCTGCCATGATGCGCAGGTATGGCGAGCGGTGTAGACCACGGTGTCTTCCAGTGCCGGGAGGTGCGACCGGATCGAGCGCCACAGGTCGATCATCTGCCATTCGGTGATGTCCGTCCAAGGGCCGTCTTGGTTGTGCTCGCGCTGGCGCTGCACTGCTTCCCATGCCCGCGTCGTCAGCGGGAGGGTCCGGTCGTCGCCGTTCTTGGTGTCCACGAGGTTGACCCTGCGGTCCCCGACGTTGATCCACTGCAGCGACGTTCCCTCAGCGTAAGGACGTGCCCCGGTGTCGATGAGGAAGATGAACAGGTCACGCTCCCGCGTCTTCCCCCAGAGGGACAACGTCTGGATGACCAGTTCGACCTCCTCCTCGGTGAAGAAGCGCGTCCGGTTCTTGCCCTTCTCTTGGTAGGGCAGCTTCGGCTTGGCGACCTTGGCGAACTCGATCAGGACCGAGATTGCCGAAAGGTACTTGTTGATGGTCGATCCGCCGACCTTCCGTTCCTTCATCAGGTGACCGACGAACTCGTGGATTTTGTCCTCGGACAGGGCCACGGCTGCCTTCGTCTTGGGGCCAGCCCATTTGACGAATATCTCGGCGTTCAGGACGGTGCGGTGCGATCCCCGCTTGTAGGCCCAGCGCTTGTTCTTGGCCTCGTTCAGGGCGTGTTCGACGGTCCCGTCAGCCACCGCATCGGGCGACTTGGTGGGCATCTCGACTTCCTTGCCGAGCTTGAGCGCTTGCCGCGCCTTGAACTCCCAGAGTTCGGCCTCGTCCTCTGTGGTGAAGACTGGTGGGCGGAAGCGCTTGCCGTTCAGGACGAAATCGACCTGATACCCTGCGCCGCGTTTGGTGACTGCCATGGCTAGCTCCCTAAGAGTTGGATGAGCGTGTTGTAGACGCGGGTGCCCTTAGCCTTGGGGCGAACGCGCTTGTTTCGGCGGTCCTGAGGGTCGTCGTAGGTCTCGACGAGGTCGAACCCTGGCTCCCCTGTTTTGAACCATTCGCTGAGGGCCAGCACGTTTCGGCTGACCGCTGTTGAAGAGAGGTTCGTGGCCTTCTCCAGTTCCTTCATCGTGATCCCGGGCTTCGCCATGATATGGAGGAAGACGGCGATCTGGCCCGCTTGGATGTTCGAGTTCAGTTTACGGAACTCTTCAATGAACGAGAGCAAGCGACGGGCTGTCTTGCTGTCCACGGTTGAGGAGATGGGCGAAGTGCTCATGTCGAACCTCGGAAAATGAGATACTGAAATACGTTACACTGTCGAGATTATCCTATAGTTGCATTGATCGCAACTAGGGGACGGTCCCTTTTTGGGGCCGATCCCGTTCGCAAAATCCTCCCCTCTGGCCGACGCCTCAGGCGAGACGTTCAGCGAGCAGGTGGATTGGATACGCATTGACCTGTTCGATGCCGTGATCGCGCAGGTACGAGGATGCCTCGACTTGGTGGACCTGTATGTCGCGCTTGTGCGCTTGGTGGGTGAGCCAGTAGCCGTCCCGCACGGTGTCCTCCAGTGGATCACGCATGAGGTCAAGCATTTCGGGGTGCGTTTCGGCCAGATACCCCAATACCGTGTTGTAACCCTGAGGTACATCCGGGCTAACGAACACGTTATCCGGTACGGCCCCGCCTGTCGGTACAGTCTTCTCGGCGTTGGTAGTAAGCATTTCTAGCGCATCGGCAATTCGCGTCAACGTAGACGATAGCACTTCAAACTGTTGGGTATTCATGGTGGAGGTGATTTCCCTGAGTTGTTGCATAGCCTGTCCCGAATATGACTTTTTCGCGACAGGCGTTCTTCTAATAAGGCACAAATGTGGTGTCTACCCCCAATATGTCACTCATGTTGATTTATTGGGGGCGATTGATCACCAAAAGTAATACTTATGCTGCCGCTTGGAGGTGGTAGCGAGCGTAGCGCTGGCCAGTCGGATCGACCTTCATCTCGCGGACGATCTTGTGTCCGAGGTCCTTGAGGTCTGCGATCCGGCGAGGCAGAGCGCGGCACCGGAGGACGCCCTGAGCTTCCATCTGAGTGATGGCACCCTTGCGGCGCATCAGGTCGAGGACGGCCTTGGTCATCGGTGCGGTGGGCTCGACCGGCTTCTCATCCTTGGCGACGAAGTCACTGACATGGTAGCCGCCGTTCGACTGGCTGAGACCAGCGGGCCAGATGATGTCCACGTAGCGGGTCTCGCCGTGGTCGAAGAAGACACCCTTCGGGCCGACCGTAGCCTCGGTCCCTGCCGGTGCGTTCCAAGCGCGGCTGTTGGAGGGCTTGAAGATGACCTTCTGGCCAGCGACGAGGGCAGCAGCGGTGGTGTTGTTCAGGTTCGACATGTCGTTTCTCCGTGAGATTTGCTGAAGGTTCGGATGGTGGTGAGCTATTCGGACGGTTGGGAAGTCAGGCAAAGCGGTACCCGACGACCTCCCAGAACTGGCCGCAGCGCGACCGGCGTTTGGTGATGCGAGTGCCCCAGACAGCGGGACGGTAGCGGCTCAGGTAGTCGCGGAGCCACTTGAGGGCCTTGCCTTCGGTCAGGAACTGTTCGTTGACGCGGTGCATCGTTCTATCCTTTGGGGTTTCTGCGGTGTCGCTGGCTGAACAGCGCGGCTGACATCCGGGTATGATCGAGGAGGACAGCGGACAGCAGCGCTTTGGGCACCGTCACGCTCTTGGAGGTGGACCGCACCTTGTCGAGCGCGGCCCATAGGGTTTCGATGTCGCCCACGGTTGAGCTAAGTTCGCGTTCCTTCACGCCACGCCGACCAGCAGCGCGATAAAGGCCAGGGTGAAGACGCCGAAGCTCAGGGCCGACGCTGCGGTGTGCCAGACGCCCCCGCTGAACTCGCGCTGATAGCTGACGGTGTTCATCTCGTAGGGGTCCATCACTGGCTCACCTCCGCGATGATTTCAGGCTGTCTTGCGAAGAGACACGCTGCGCCGAGGACGGTGCCGACCCAGAGGGCGAAGCCCCAGATTGCGTAGTAGATTTCAGCGTCCGTCATTGGATCACGACCTTTCCAGTGCGACCGGCGAGGACACGGGCCACAGTGATTGCCTCGCGGCGTTTCTTGTAGGTGCCCAGAGCGGTGATCCACCCGGGCTGGACATGAGCGAGGCACCAGCGGCCCCGTTCGTTCTTGCTGATCTGGTAGAGGCTCATGGCTGGTGGCCCTCCGCGAAGGCTGCGGCGACGGCCTGAGTTGTCCCGTTAAGGCGTGGGAAGCGGCCCCCGTAGTCGAACCGGGAGAGCATCGCGGGGACAAACTCCCAATCGTAGCAGCAGGTATCCCGCACCTCCTCAGGCAGCAGCGCCCAGACGGCCTCGACGGTGCTCGCCATATCGATGCAAGCGAACCGCGACTGGACGGCCCCGGCGACGGACCTGTAGAGCGACCAATCGGTGCCCTCGTCGGTTTCCAGCCACGCTTCCCAGAGGCAGAGCGCGGTGTGGGCGTGTTCGTGCGTCATGGTTGGTTCGTGCGTCATATCAGCGGTCCTTGTTGAGTTCGGCCACGGCAGACTCGATGTCGGCTTGCTTGTCGCCCGTGGTCAGGATTTTGAGTTCGGAGCGCTTCCAGCCCCGGTCGCGCATTTCCAAGAACTCGTCCCAGACGGTGTCGTAGTCGTAGTCCCCGAACTCGATGCCCCACGGGCAGCCCGGTGAGCCGTCGATTGAGACAAGCGTGAAGTAGCGTTTGGCCATGGTGGCGATCCTTGAATGAGGGTGGCAGCGCCGACCGGCTGGAGGTCCGATCAGCGCCGCCTCAGGGAACTTTTGAGGGACGATCCCGGTTAAGGGACGGTTAGCCCACGACGAAGCCCGAAGTGTCCTGCTTAGCGGCACCCTTAGCGTAGAGGCCGACGATGACACCCTTGGGGTCCGTGAAGCGCAAGTCTGTCTTGTCGCCGTCGAAGACCGGGCGGATTGCCATGCGGGTGGCCCCTTCCAGCCGGTCGCCAGTGTTGACCAGACCGTCGCGTAGTTCCTTCGTGCGGTAGACCACAGCGACGTTCGCCCCGGTGTCCTTCACAGCGGCAATGATCGCGTCGGCATAGGCCGGGTTTGCCTCCGAATAGGACAGGACCAGCGAATAGTTCGCGGGCAACTCGCGGTAGACCCGCTTGTAGACCTTCGTGTAGTCGTAGAATTGCACCTCAGGGAACAGTTCGAAGACCGATCCGCGCTTGTCGCCCCGGCTGCCGTAGTGAGCGACCTCCCATTGAATGTCAGACGTCCCGTTAAGGCGCACCGCTGGCTTGACACCCTTGCGGTCACAGTAGCGGACGAAGCTTTCCAGATCAGCGACCAGTTCGGCCATGAAGTCGGTGCGGCTATTGAGGTACCGCTTCGTTTTGTTGATCCGCGCCAACTGGACGTTCGACATGCGGCCCCGACCGGCAGTGTTAAGGCAGCCAGCGACACAGCCAGCGGTTTCGGCCATCGGGCAGACGTTCGAGCCCGCCAGAGTGAACGGCGCAAGGTACATGATGGCGGTTTCAAACTCGCCGTCGCCCTTGACGGTTTTGGCGTTGTTTCCAGAGCGGATCAGTGTTCCACGGAACATGGTTATCCTCCTAAGCGGATCATTGCGATAAAGGGACGATCAGGACACAGCTACGCCGTTAGAAAGCGACGACGTAGACGGCCCCGGCGATGGCAGCCCAAAGGGACAGGTTGATTGCGAGAACGATCAGGCCGCGAAACGGCAGCTTTCGGTTGCTCATTTGTGGTTCCTTTCGGTTGTCATTGGCAGGAGGCACAAGGTCAGCGACCCGGCCCCCGACTAAGTACAACTTAGTGAGGTGGTTCCGTTAGGCTTTCGCCCGGGACACGGTTTCCTTATCTGCCGGTGTCTTTCGACCGGCCTAGTCAGCCTTGCTATCAGGTGAAGGCTACCTACAAACCCTAGAGTGTCGTGCCCGTCGCTTGTCTCCCCGCCGCCCCTTGACTGTCAGCGACCGGCAGCATGGCGGATACTAGGTCCGGTGCCGTGGGAAGCGATGTTAAGGTTTGGTTGTCAGGATGACGCCTGTTAGGCGATCACTCTTTCAGTGAAGTCTATTCAGTGCGGCCTAGCCGCTGTCAAAGAACCCAAGCACCCCTAGAGGTCTCTTGTTTACCGAGCGTCTGGAACCCGCCCCACCAGAACCGGCAACCCGTTCGTCTGGTGTGATTGGATATAAGCATTAATCGGGACGATCCCGCAAGAGGGATGATTGAAGAAAGTTTGAGAAAGATGCTAAGCCACTGAAAACAAATAGATAAAACTTACTAATTTCTGCTTTGATTGGCCTAAAGGTGCGCCTTAAGGGACGATCTAGGGCCGCTCTATCGGGCAAATCACCTGTTGCGCCGGTCACCTGTTGCGCCGCCTAGCGTGTCCCTCTTGTGCCCCTTCACGCGGGCGCGTTCATCATACGGGCCAAATCGGGATTGCCTCTTGTGTCCCTTCCAGCGGTCGCGACGGTGTCCCGCTTGTGTCCCTCTTGTGTCCCTTCCAGCGATAGCGACGGTGACCTTATCGCCGGGTCATATTTTGACATGGTGTCAGTTAGCGCCCGCTCATATGTCCATCGGACAAAAGACACCGATTATGGGAGAGACGCCCTAACATTCCCACCATTGGAACCCCTAGCCGCCCCTTCCGGTGTCCCTTTACCGCCCCTAGCGCCCTCCCCATGGGTGAAAGGGATAGTGTATCTACCTAGAGGCATTGATATCGTTGCGCTTTTGGGTCTCGTGTGGGNTATNGTGTGGGATGGAGCGCGACCGAACGCGACGNGTGGCAAGATCGAANGGGGCACGGGGGGTTGCCGCGCGAGCTGAGTATCCGATTGGGGTCTCAGNAATTTCGACCAAACATTCCGGGGGTCCCGCCCAGNCAACCGTCAGTCAANCATCAGGCCACCGCAGGGGTCCCATCAGGTTCCCCTAAGGTGTTCCCTAGAGGGGGAGGCTCTGCCTCTGTCCTGTGTCTCTGTGTCCCTTCAGTTCCCTCCCGGGTGTCACTTAAGGGTACCCTAATGATAACCATCAGGTGTCACCTTAAGTGTACCTTAGGGGAGAACCTTAGGGGGCCTCCTACTGTAGGCCCTATTCGGTGAGCCTACAGGGGAGCCTAGAGGTGGCCTATCAGAACCACCGAGGGGACGACTGTAAGGAGTCACCGAGGGCAACCTCCATGAACCTGTCTAGCTCGGCCTGGAGTAGTTCATCCTCCCTCTGTTTGACAGCCATGCCCGTGTTA
>WFLX010156823.1_pt1 | contig 43179 bp, 63 predicted proteins | sample 4967041 | NCBI WGS metagenome assembly WFLX01 (sample SAMN12857096, study PRJNA449069) | gut metagenome | isolation source: stool from male and female vole | host: Microtus ochrogaster | place: USA:Florida | collected 2017
TTTGATCATAGCACGTTTCATGTCCTATCAGATTTCTTTGAGATAAAATATCGTCTTCCGTTATTCTGTGCCTATAAAAATATAGAGGCTGCTATCGCAGCCTCTTTCAGAACACAGTGCAACAGATTACAGATCAACAAAAGCGGAGCGGAAACCGATGTACCAGTACACGGTCGAGCGGGGATAGTTCAGATTGACGTTGAAGACGCCCGCGGTCGAAGGGTTGTGCCACCCGCCGCCGCAAAGCGGCAACCGCTCTCCGACAGCATTGAACCAATGATAATCACCGCCATAATCACCACCCGGTTCATCCGGATAAAGCAGTAAAATCTTTGCCAGTTCCGGCGCGGTCAATCCGCTTGCCAATGTCATATCTTTGTACTGCATACCCTGTCCGGCATCCGTCTTATATGTAACAGCGCCGCTCGTGAGCTGAATTTTCCCCGAAACCCAGTCCCACTTTAAGGTTCCGGCTGTACCAGGAGCAACCAGGGAACCATCTGCTTTGATTGCTTTCCAAAGGGTAGACGTAGGAGACATGTCACATTCACTGCCCATGGCCGCATTATTGTACGGGATAATCTGGATTTCTCCATCTACCAGCCTCATTCCCGCATTCCATTCCCACACATTACCGTTTAAATCGCAGATACCGTCACTCTGCCAGTTATGGTTCCATGTATTAGGACCAGAGCCAGTGAAACATCTTCCGGTGCGGCCACTGTCCTTTGCGGATTCCTCACCTTTTTCATAAGGGTACGAAGAATCACAACCGTAATTATTATTGCCATGTGGCATAGTTTCGTTTTTGCGGCACCATAAAGCAAGATAAGCCCATTCAGACAGTGTTGCAAGATGAAACCCAGGTCCCTTTGCCTCGCATGCCTGTCTCGCAGCATCAAAATTCAGCGAAGTTGCCGGATCTCTGTGTGCCAGCGAATATGCCCTTCCATTTTCGATTATATTCTGATACTTGGAATAATAGAAAGCAGTTTTTTCCACTAATGCCCCATTACTCTCTACATTGAAAGCCGGATGAATGTTCTGGCTAAGGCCGCTCACCAAATCAGAATTCTTTCCCTTTGGAATCCTCACATAAATAGACGGTAACCCGATATCATCAAGTAACACAACATTTTTGCCGCCGGACAGTTCGCTTACTGCGGCTGCCATCTGATCATAATTTCCCATATTCGTATATCCTCCTTATTCGATTGCATATAATTTGAGTGTTACATTTGCCATGCTGAAAGCTACTGGTTTTTTCTCAGTAATGTATTCCTGCACAACAGTGTTATCTGTCTCGGCATCCGGATCATAATCAGGATTCGGAACTTCTTTCTCTGTATACTGTCTGGCCGGAATCTCAATCTGTGCTGCATACTTTTCGCCAAGCTGCCCGGCAGTAATCATGCCGTTTCTATCAATGCAGATATCCACACACACATCATAATCCCTCACCAACTTTTCGCAATTAAGCATCAGTTCATCCGCAAAAGTAATCTTATTTTTGGATACGCTGTACTCAATTTTCTTTCCAACATTTACCTCTTCGACTTTCATCTGTCCTACCTCCTTAATTCTTTGTATGCTTCGCTTGTCTTTTGAGCCACACAATCAGCCATATCACGCTGCTCCTTCGTAGCTCTTTCTGGATTGATACCATAATCTCTAAGTGTGCGATTAGCCTCGGCTTTTCTTTCGTCACTATGGATAATAATATTCGCCATTATGCAGCACCTCCACCCTGTACGAAACAGCGGACGGTCACGCTCTTAGCACTTCCAGTAAAGGCAATTTTGAAACCGTTGACCTGCTTATCGTACACAAGAATATCCCCCGCATTTACCGGATTCCCCTGGATTTCTGTCATTACCCTGTAATCGGTGGTGCTTCTCATATTTGCAAGTGCAACCGTCTTCACAGAGTTATTGAAATAAAAATCCTTGGTATTTGTCAGCGTTACTTCTATTTCCTCTCCATCAACAGATTTGAGGCTCTCTTGGGTATGTTTCAAGTGCTCCAACATAACCGCCAGCATTAACGAGTTATTATGAATGCCCTGCTCCATATAACTGAAATGTGCAGCATCCATCTCTGTACCTTTTTGTATGATTTCTCCGGTATCCTTATCCTTTACCTCATCGAGCCACTCCTGCGGTGTGTATGCACCAGTTCCGTTCCCTTCAAGGTAACTTGGTAATACATTCATCCCTATTCATCTCCTTTCTCGTAAATTGGGAATTCAAACTTTGCCAAAACTCCCTGGCTCGCAGTCCTTTTTACGGTAACTGCCTGCTCCGCACAAATAACACCGGTAACATCATAGAGACGAATTCCAGTAATTGTGTGGGCTGTTTTGGGAATAGTTGGCAAGCTCACGATAAAAACAATTGTGTTGCCTGTGATTTTCTTGCTATTGACTTTCGCATCGTACCATGTATCATTTACCTGATACTGGAACTTGTGAATAGCCTCCATCCACTGGCGGCGTCTTTTATCAAGAAAATCTTTTTTCCAGAAAGCCATCCTGATACCTCCTATTCTTTATTTCCACAGCTGCCCGTTCCGCATCTTCTGACGGTTGCAGCAGCAATGTAGACCTTTGCTTCGGATTCCATACCATCAGCTGATACAGAAATCGTTTTATATTCCCCTCCAGCTTTTCGCTCTGGTGAGGCTGCTCTTTCTGTCGGTGTTCCAAGAAGGGCTTTATCAGATGTTTCAATGCCACCTTCAATCTCTACCGACAATGATTCAGCCAGCGCACTGCCTCCTAAAGCTCGGAGGCCAGCTACTGGCATGGTAACCTTTGATGTATATGTGTTCCCATCAACAAGGATATCCTTCGGAATAACTACCCCTTGAGTGGAAACAGATGGTTTCAACCCCGAAACGCTCTGACCGGACTGCAGAAAATCTACAATATGCAGATTGCTGTCAATCTCTATTTCAACATCCTCTCCGAATATCTCTCCGAGAGTGGCATCATACGCTCTTCCGCCAATGCGGATAGTTCCCGTCGGATTTGCCTCAAATGCTGCAATCAAGGTATTTACATCCTGCTCACAGCGGATTTCAATTATTGTTCCAAGAGTAGACCTCCGAGGATATGTGCCACATACAAGCGTGTTACACCTCGGCACATCATACTCTGAAATCCAAAAATTAAAGGCTACCTCTACGATAGCCTTGATATAGTACTCAAATTCAATTCTTACTCCATCAGCCTTTACCATTGGAACCTCACCTAATGTTACCACTTTTCCTCCTGGAGTAAGGAACGGCATTGTCAGAATGATTACCGCTGGCAATGCAGGATCCTCTCTGTAATATATTGGGGAAACATCCCAAAGCAGAGCCAGACCATCCATTAAATCATAATATGTACACTCATTCGTATTTACCAGCATTTGATATTTTAGGAACTGTCTATACCTTTCATCGCTGATTACAGGATCTTCAACATCAATGCCTGCAAGTATGCCGGCCTCCTTTCTGGTAAGCGTTATGATGTCTCCCACCATATCCAAATTCATGCCCACAGCACTCTCTAAATCTGTTTCTAAGTCCAGTTGTCTGAATACCTTATGCAATTCCTCCAACTGCTTTGAAAAAGCTGAAATAAGGATTTCAATACGTTTCTTTCCTTGAAACTGCTGTGGCATATCCTCAATCCAATCATCAAGAATGCCCACTATATACCACCTCGATTCTTGTATCACTGATTACTGCTTTTTGCCTGCTCGTAATCGGAACATTGACCTTGGTATATTCGCTGTCTGCAGGAATATAGTCCTTGTTTGTAGTAGCAGCACATTTGATATCTATATAGGTTACACCGCCAACAGTTGCATATATACCATCATTAAATGTCTGTGACAGCATATTATCTCCGGCCTGTAATTTAGAGGCATCCCCAACAATGGAATCCACTGCCAGATTTGCAAAATTGGTAGGAAGATATGACTGTTCTGCATCTAGTGTCACTTTCATCCACACATAAACATACTCTGGTCTATTAAAGCTTACAGGTACGGAATCCCCATACTCTGTAGCCACATTAACAGTAATCTTTCCAAACGTCTGGATACCGGCAGCTTTTTTGTCGAGGATAATGCCGGCGATTGCAGTTTCATCTCCTCCATCCACAATGATTTCCACGCTGTGAGGCGGTCTTCCCTCTTCGTCTGTATCATCTGTATTATTTTCATATCCTGTGGCACTCTCCACATTAGGTACATTATTTATCAGCTGAGAGCATATACTGTCAATCATTCTCGTAGAACGGATAGCTGACTTTGCAAGATATGAATGCCGAAGCTCTATGTCAGTTTCCTGCATTCTTCCATAAGTTGGAATAATAAGGTTTTCCACCTCATTAAATCCACTAATATTTGTTATCATTACTGTAACGGTTCCATTCGGAAATATCAGTTTCCCATAATCCACAGTAGCAAAATCAGCAAGCACTGTCACGCTTGATGTGGTTAGATTATCGGACAGCACTATGACGCCGTTTCTTGATACAACCTCATCGGCAATATCCAATGTGATATCGCTTTCATTTACTGATACCGCATATCCATCTGGATTCATAGTGGAACATAGGCCTTTGATGATATTCAATTCATCATCAGATGTGCTTGTATAGCTAAACTGCACACCGTTTATGGATATTGAGTAGATTTCTCCTTTTGCCGGTGCCGCCACCCTTACAGAAACACGATTGAATCTATCTCTGGTAATTTCAAACTCTGCTACCGCTGCAAGTTTTCGCTGCGGAGCTGTATTTGTCGCCACAGTCGCCCCCTGCCTTACAATCGTCCCATCATCCCCTGTGCAATGCAAAGTATAATAGCTGTATTTATTTGGACTTCTCCGAATGCCACCGTATTGAACCGCATTATCAAGGCTTACTCCCTCCGCAGTAGACGGGTACTTTGCATAATAACTGCCCTGTGCCACTTCCCACAACTCTGCCAGTTTTCCTCCGTATGTTGTAATAAGCACATTTAAAAAAGACTGGGAATTCAGCCTTGTGTTGAATCCAAATTTTTCCGAAAGCTCGGAATGCAATTCTTCCAAAATTTCATCTAATCTTTTAATAACAAATCCTTTTTCAGTAACACCGTAATCAGCCATAGATAACCACCTCTTCCCTAAATGTTTCTTCATCAGTTGCGACCTCGTATGTAATGGTCGCTCTTCTGGTCTTACTGTCGATTTCTATGGACACATCATTAACCTCTGTTACCTCGTCGACATTAAAGATCTGTTCTTCTATAATTTCCTTCACCTGATCCAAGTCTGGATTTTTGATGAATAGATATTCAAAATATGGAATACCTGCTTCATCATCCCATCTCCATTCCTGGAAAAACCACCGCAATCTGATATTTATTTTCTGACGGACAGAATTGGCAAGGACAATGTCTGCTCCCTCAAAATATAAATCACCACTTTTATCAAGCAATATATCCACATCCTCGCCTCCTCTCTTATCCCGGATAGCTGCCTGTGCATGAAATATTTCCTTTAACATCAAGATTTCCTGTTATCTCCACACCGCTTTTTGACACAGAAAGTTTTGTGCTGCCATTACTTACTATCACGTTTCCGCTACTACAAGCCTCTTGTAATGCGGCACTGCCTTTATTTGAAAGTCCAGGGATCGCAATAGCATTTGTCAAATCAAACCGCATATCATTTTCCGATTCTCCACCGCCAAGCCATGCATCCAGCTCCTGCTCCGACACAATAACAAGGCAATCCATACCAGTCATTATCGGAAAGGCTATTTGCACATTTGCTGACGGACACTGGGGAATAACAACCGGTACCCCCGTAATTGTCGGATATGACATCTTCTTTCCGGCTCCTGTTGTAAATGTTCCATATGGTTTTACAGTTGCCTGCCCTGTTCCCGGACTAAATGCTGTTATCTTTCCCGGAATAGCAGTATGCATTTCTTCCATAACCGAACGTGCCGCTTTCTCCACTTGTTCTACAAACTCTTGTAACATCACTTCACCTCCAACAACTGGGCGGTGCAGGTCCACTCACCCTCAAGATTATCTCCATCAATATTCAATTTATATACTCTGAAATAACCTCTGACAGAATTACTCTCCAATCTAACATAATCATTTACACCAATTGCACCATTCAGAAAATATCTGACTTCATAACCGATCTGCGAAGTCGTACTGCTACCTCCTCCACTAGAATCATCACTCTCAGCCGATATTGTTATCCTCTTAGGAACGTCTAACAGTCCCGTATCGGCACTTAAAAGATATGCCCTAGTTGTAATAGGCTCATTGGGTTTTCTGACCTGTAAGACGGAATTCTGAATAGACCACGCAAGCCCGCAAGTCTTACACAGTTTTTTCAAGGCATTCTTAGCGGCGCCAACAAAACTGAATCCATTCGGTAATGTCTTGAATTTACATCCTTTTGAGTAAATCACGGATACTCCCATAGCTCCGGCAATGTAATCAAATACATCCTTGCTGTTGACTTTTCCGGAAAATGATACTGAAATGTAAGTATCTCGAAGAGCTACTCTACCATCCACAACCTCCAATTCTGTAAGCCGGTCTGCTCCATCCATCTGCGTAGTTACAGTGACAACATTCCCGGCAAGCACCAAAGCAATATGTTCCGTGTATCCAGCCTGCAGCTCTATGACACAATCTTTTGTATCAAGCACTTTCAGGCTGGCAGGAGAGAGATTCCATAACTGTACCTTTGCAGTGTTGGCCGTTTCTGATGTGGATTTTTCTATGCTGAAACTAATGTGCAGGGCATGGGGATTAGATTCAGTCGTTTCTCCCAACCGAAATCCTTTTCGCCCCATAACACCCGCTTTCAAAAGATACCGTCTAATAAAATTTTTTTGCGCCATGTCATTCCTCCTTTGCTTCATCCCATGGAATAAAAACAAATTCTGCCCTTCCCTCATTAAATGATTCTCGCGTGAGCCTTTTTTCCTCTGTCAGCACCCCAAAAATACCATCCGGCAAATCGGTAAAGTTATAGAAATGTGTCAATGGAAAACAAGGCACTATCTTAGTTGCCGCTACAATCGGCTGATCATCATTATCAGAAACTCCAAAGCTCCAAAAATCACCTATTCCATTGTAAGTAAAGCGGATTAAATACTGCTTTTCTGCAATAGTAATAGACGATACACTATCATTCATATCTGGAACTGTTATATATATCATCCATCCACCTCCTACAAAAATCCCATGCTGCTTGCTACTCCATATAAAATAGAGCCTTTTTTCCCTGAACCAGAAGAAGATGATCCGCCGGAACTTCCAGAACCTCCAGAACTGCTCCCGGATGAACTGGTAGAACCAGCACTACTGGATGAAGTTGTTGCGGTTCCTGCGTTGGACTTTGTTTCGCCACTCTGCAAGATATAGCTTGGAATATATACCGTCTTCCTTTTTGTTACATACACCTTTTTCAAAGACATCTGTACCTGTCTTGCATAGCCGATTTCCGAACTATGCGAAATTGTCATAGATGTAATACCCATGCTGGTATAGATTTTATCCGTTGTAACTACCTTAACAAGCTTTCTTTTGAAATACAATTTTTCCAGCTTGTTACAAATTTTCTTTGTCCGATTTGCAGATGGCTTATGCCCTTTCCGGCTTCGCCATGTTGCCGGACTGTCACTGATATAGAGAGTAATGCTGAGTTGCAAAGGTTTCAGTATGATTGTATCTGAAACATTGTAGCCTTTTTCGACAGGATACTCAGGAATGTCAGCGGAATAATTGATATCCTCGCTGATAAGAGCATCCCCTTCAATGCCGGCAATGCTTACCGGCTTTAGTTTTCTCGCCATTCCTTTTCACCTACCTTGCATATGCTAGCCCTTTTGCCATATAAGAAGTAGCATCCTGGGCCGATTTGTTCATTCCCTTTGATACATTCTGCTGCGCCTGCGTATCGCTACCAGAATAAGAGTTATTGAAGGTGTTATTCTGTGTAACATTTGTGGTATTACTTGTATTGCTTACCGCTCCCCCTGTTGCTGTAGCAACAGAAGCAGTTGCACCTTTCATAAGAGTGGAGATTCCACCCGCAAGGCTTCTGACTTTATCAAGAACCGTATCCTCATTCGAGCCAATACCTTCTGCCAATCCACTCATAAAATCAGGCATCCAGCTTTCATAATCAGTCAGAGGTCCTTCATCCGGCACAGAGAAATGTAAAAATGATTTAATCTTATCTCCAATTCCCTTGACTGCATCCACAATTCCTTGTACCCCAGACATAATGCCATCCTTCAACCCGCCAATGAAGTCTTTGCCCCACTGTATGGCCTGCGATGGAAGTCCTTTGATGAAATCTACAGCTGAATTGATGCCATTTACAATAGTGTCTTTAATATTGCCAATCGTTCCTGTGATTCCACTTAAAATATTGGAAAAAATAGAACTCACAAATGAAGCAATACTGGAAAAAATGCTGCTGAAAAAATTGTATATCGCCTGCAACACTGATACTATGGTATTGTAAGCAGAATTTATAGCATTGGAAATCGTGCTTGTAATGGCATCCCATATACCGCTGATAAAAGAAACAATCCCATTCCAAATCCCGGAAAAGAAATTGCTTACCGCTCCCCACACAGATTCCCATATGGCTTTGATAGCTGCTAATGCCATTTCAAACAGCATTTTTATGGTGTCCCATATGGCGGCAATAAAATTCTTTATTACGTTCCATATTCCTGTGAATATTTGCTTGATTGCCTCCCAGGCCCCCTGCCAATCGCCCGTGAATACAGACGATATAAAATTCGCAACTCCTTTGATAATGTCAAGGAACCCATTCAAAATACCGCCCAAGCTATTCCATAAAGTTTTGAACCAGCTTAGGATTCGTGAGCCCCATGCGTTCCAAAAGGTCTGTATCCAGCCAAATACCGTTTCGATTACGGTAGCGATAGCATTAAAAATAGCACTTCCTACTTCGTATAGGGCATCCCATACCGCAGAAAGTGCATCCAATATAGCCTGCCATACTGCCAGCAACTTATCTTTTGTACTTGTCGTGGATCCGTCTATACTATCCTCTGTTTCGCCAAACAATGTAGCTGCCAGCTGTGAAATAAAGGTCCAGACACCATTTAGAAATGTCTTTATAATCCCCCAGGCTCTTTGAAAATTAGCTTTAATGGATTCTCCATGCCTTTCAAAAAATCCTTTTACAGTATCCACAAACATCCCGGCTGCCTGTTTGATAAAATCCCAAACATTCAGCAGGAAATTCTTAACTGCATTCCATGCTTTCAGAATAGCCGCCCTTGCGTTATCCGCACCTATTCCAGCCTTATCAAACAATGTACCTATTACACTGTCGTTTCCCTGCATAAAGTTAATAAAATCCTCTATTATAAGGGCGAGTATAACGATAATTGCTATAATTGCAAGCACTTTCAGATTGACTGCAGACAGCAAAGTTTTAGCAGTTTTAAGAAAACTTAGTATCTTTCCAGCATTCAAAGCAAGCCAGATAGCCCCCGCCACTATGGCAATCAGTTTTAGGGCATTCTCTATACCTCCGATTTTATTTACCAGCCTGCCTATAAACGTTCCCACTCTGGAAATTAAATCCATTGCTTTCTGAACTCCACTAAGTAAGAAACGTATTACTCTTTCTATGTAAGGCTGCAACTTCTTTAGAACATCAAGGAAACCATTAAAAGCTCGAACCATCATTTTCCCGACACCATTCGTGATGCCAGAACCTACCCACAAATCATTTACAAATAATCCCCATGAATTCCTAATGTTCGTCATTGCATCGGAAATACTGTAATCCAGTTCATCAAAATCAGAATTTATTGTGTCCGCCGCACCCGAAAAAGCATTTACAAGGGTTTCTGATGTAAGTTTTCCGGCATCTGCCATGGCCGAGAGCTGATCTTTCGTCACTCCTAGACCATCAGCCATTGTGTTAATCATTTCTGGATAGCTTTTCAGCATTTTTGTAAATGTGGCACCAGACATTGATCCTTCAGCAAAAGCCTTATTAAGCATTGTCTGGGCCGAACTGACTTCTGCATCTGCCCGCCCAGCAGTTTTCAATACCTTTGTTGTGAGACTTGCAAACTGGGTAGCTGTTTCCAAATCTCCAAATACGCTTTCATCCTGCTTTACAAGCTGAGTAACAAACCCTGCCATATCTGAATATGAAGACTTTGTATCGTTGGCCGCTTTGAGAATTTTCTGCTGGATATCCTCTTGGTCTCCCATTTCCTTTGTAGCAGCTTTAATTTCGTCATTTATACCATTAAATTCTTCTGCAATAGAATTTAAGGCAGAGAAGGAAAAACCTATCGCAATGGCTCCCAGAGCCTTCGTAGCAAAGCTCTTTATGTTCTTGATGGTGTTTTCGGCAGTATTCACACTTTTCTGGTCCACATCAAAACCAAAAGCTACTGCAATATCCCGTATGGTCAATTGTCTTTCCTCCTCTCTCTTAATTCTTCATCCTTACCACGCTGGATATCTAAATCCATCTGATATAACGCATATAGCTTCAAAGCCTCGTCTAAGGTGTAATACTCCTCCAACTCGAACTTTGAAGCTATTTTTGCTTTAATCAATATATACATCCGGAGCTCCAGCTCCGAAAATTGAGACGTATCCAGAGTACCGTACTTTACAATATCTGCCTCGTCTTCTTCGCTAATGCCTCGCCTGCCTTTCCAAATCGGCCGGCGAGTTTCTTGAAAAAACCATTGAAATTCAACCGAATTACATAAAAGGCAAGAACAAACATATCCTGCACCTCTCCGCAGAAAAGTTCATTTACTAAATCCATATCAAGGACTTCCTGCTCATACTCGCCCGTTTCTGTATCGTCTTCATCCAGTTCCGGCAGCTCCACCACCACATTCTTGTGTGTTACAAGCAATTTTTTCATCATGGATTCTACTTTCTTCCCTGAGAATCCATCCATGCTCTTCGCCATAGACGCAGCTGCCTGATCTACATCAATATCCATCAGTCCACCATCTGCACTCTCACTGTCATTATCCTCATTGTCGCTACCCACAAGCGGCAAAAGAGCCGCAAGAACAGGAGTAAGCAGGGATGCTAAATCTCCAGTCAAATTTGCGGCTACCATAGCAGGAAAGGGTCTGATATAAAAATTGTAATCACCGATAGTTTCTTTTTTCGGTTCTGTCTGTCTTAATCTCGCCATATACTACCTCCTAACTCTCTACGCCGTCTGCAACGACGATTTCCCATTCACGATTATTCTGCGCCTTTCCATAGGTTTTGCCTGCCGGCTTGGTAACCCAACCCGTAGAGGCGCTGAATTTTTCATTACCAACCAAATCCTTGACTGTCACTGCAAAAAAACCGTTGCCAGAGCTCTTCATCTTTTCATACATCTTTTTCAGATATGAATTAGTCCTAGAGTTCTGGAGAAGGGATACCTTGACAGTGTAAAGGGAGGATGGATCCACGCTGACACATACTTCGCCATCCGCACCGGCCACATAAGTATTGCCATCACCGGCAGGTTCAATCGTGATAAAACTATCGTCTGCAAAACCGCTTGCAATATGGTTTCCCAATGCAAGCGAAACCTTTTTAGGATTATAAGTTGTTACTCTTGGCATTTATGTTCACCTCCCATTATGCGTAAACAAGATTACCGCTGATATCTACTGCCTGGATTGCTCCGGCCAGCTTTGCGGTAAATTTGCAACCAGTTAACTGTCTCGATGCCTTTTGACTGTCTGATAAATTTGCCGACTTCGGTACCGTAATGGTATAACCCGGAATCTCATTATCATCTTCGTCATACTCTGTTGGAGCAATTCCACCAACTTTCTGACCTTCCTTTAAAGATTCCTCCATCTTGCCTTCTACACCTGTGATTCCATCGTCCGTAAAAGGTACTTTCTGATTCAACACCAACAGATTGAACACACGCTCCTGCATATCATTCTTCAACCAGTCTCTAAATCGAATTGTGTCGATCCATTCATTTCCAAGCACCTTACCACCCATAGAACTTGTGATATTCTTTTTAGCATAAGTTGTAAAATAAGTAACGTTATTATCATCACAATACTTCTTCATATCAGTAGATAGTTTGCAAGGATATACAGCGGACAATGTCTTTAATGCCCAAGTCTCACTGCCGGGATCATAACCAAAACATTTTGCCATCATGGCAAGGGTAATGTAATAATTCTCTACCGGCTGCTTTTCTACATCAGGAACCCCGCCGCCATACGCAGCAAAGCTACGGAAATAATTGGTTGTAGATACCGGCAACTGCCGTTCCGTAAAAGTGAAACCGAATAACTTTTTGTTGCTCTCTGTCCACTTTATTGTTTCCTCAATATCCGTTGCATTGAGGAAAGTCTTGGAGAGTGCGATACCGTACCAGCCTCCGGCTTCTTTCGCTCGGTCAAGTACCTCATTCATCTTTTCGTAGATAACATTTTCATCATCATCGTCATTTGCGGTCTGTCTTACAATCACATAGATTGTGCCCGGTTCCGGAGACTGCGAATATGCCACTGTTGCCATGATGTAGGCTTGGTGTTCAGTAGAAAATCCATAATCTGTCAATTCTGCCGCCTGTGAAATGCCAATAACTTTTGTTCCGATGCCTCCCTCAATATCTGCAGCTTTATCAGGAGCCTCCACAACCATAAGTATGTTGCTAAAGCTCTCGTCGCTGGAGCCAGGAGTAGCAATCTCGATATCGACATTGACAATTTCATCAAGATTATTTTTAATTGCCATCGTCTATTTCCTCCTCTATAATTACTTCTTCAATCACAGAGTCTTCCGCCTCCGTGAACTCTTTCAAGCCACCGCCGCTTGGATTTGGAACCATCTTATTGACAGATACTCCATACCTTCCATCAGCTAATCCAACAAATGTCACTGTGAATTCTGCCATAGATCGGTAATTAAACTTCGTGTCTCCGATTATCTCCGATAAATCCCGCACAGGTGGATTGATAACAATAGTTACATTTTTTTCTGCTAGTTCATCCGTCATTTCCTCGGAATCCAAAAAGCGCACAAATTCTTCCAAGTCCTCCACCGCAGTATTCTCATAATAGAGCACCTTTTCAGAATCATCCTTAACAGGCTTTCCAACGGTATAGAGATTGATTTCAAATGTGAAAGAGTAATTATAATACTTGTGCGTTCCTTCATCATCAGACAGAGGAAACAATGAACGATCCAGATTGCTATATCCAAGGGTAATGTATGGCGGCTTTGGTGTTACACCTTTGGTCTTCTCCCATACCACCATTGCTCCCGGATGATATTTAACAACCGTTTCATACAACAGCTGCTTCACTTCCCCTAAATTCATCCTGTTCCCTCCGTTTCTGATTCAGCTGGCTTGGAATTTGTGCTGGCCGGTACCAGCTCGAAAGTAGAGGTCCAATGCCGAACAATCGTATTCTTGCTAAGTCTGGAAGAGATACATTCAAACCATCTTCCCTCATACAAAAGTTGGTCCGACCGAACACCTTCCTCCTGCTTTGAGCAGCGAATAGGGAAATCGCCAAAGGTTTTCAACATCATCTTATCCCTGCTACCGCCCGCCTCGACTACTTCATCATCGGACATAGTCTGCACATCAAGAGACACTGTGATATCTTCATATCCAGCTGTTGGATAGCCATTTACAATCTTATCTTCTCCATATCTTCTCAATGTGTAATCCTCTCCAAAGAATGGCATTAGTCAGAACCTCCTTTCTGTTGTATTACATAATTGATAGATTGCCTCATACGGCCAGTATCTACCAGCGGAGTGTCAGAGCCTTTTCTCCGTATTGTCGCTTCTGAGTTTGGGGCAAAATCGCCTTTGACTATCTGCTCCTGGATTAAGCCTTTCTGAAATACTCCAATCTTTTTCAGTACATCTTCTGCAGAGCCACCACGCAGGAGCTCCTTTTTCATGGACTGCAAAAAGGAATTTATCTGATCTGCATTGGCATCCACGCTATCCCGGAGGAACGGCCTCGAAGGAATATGAACAGTACCCAGCTCATTGAACATGGCAATGTCCACTAAATCAACTCCATCTTCGCTCGTCTCCCCTTGCTGTATGCCAATTCTGACTTCCAGCTGCCCCAGCTCTTTCAACAGCTTTTCAAACTTTTTACCCTCTGCAGTGATTGTATCCCGGACATTAACCGCCATGATTCACTCCCGCTGACACAATAGGAACAATGCAGCGCTTTCTGAGCTGGATATACTGCATGCCATACACCGTCAGACCAAACTCCGCATCTGTAACTGTGTTTCCTGCCTGGTTATTAGAAAAGGACACCGATGTTTCACCCTCCGAAACGGAAGATAATCCAATGGTGTCCCCTATTGTTCCTATACCGATATTCTTTCCAAGACCAGACATTTTCATTTTGTGCGCCGTCATATACGCGAGTGCTTGCTGATACAGTTTCCCGAATCTCTTTTTACTGATAAGCGGCTCTGCAAGGGATATGAATACCCTTACTGCGTCGTCGTCAACTTCCTTGAACTCCGACAGTGTCTTTCTGATAAGTTCAAAAGCACCCCTAGCAGCCACCTCCTACTGATTGATTGCAGCTATGATTTTCTCCTCCAGATCTTCCACTTTCTCATCATCTTTTACATCCAGGCCCATGCCGGCGGCTTTCGTCAAAAGTTCGGGCTTTTTCATGGCCTGAACTGCTTTGATCTCGGCTTCTTTTGCCTCCTGCGCAGCTTTTGCCGCTGCCGCCGCAGCCTCTTCCTGCTGTTTCTTATACTGGGCAATCGCCTCTTCCGCAATCTTAGCCCTCTCGAAATCGCTGATACCAGCGCCTGCCGCCGCAGGAATATCATTCTTCACATCGGCAACAATGCCTTTAGTCAGATAATCGGCAATAACCGGATGGCTTTCAGCACCATCCGGTAGCTTTACGGTTGCGCCAGGGAGAAGGGGTTCTCCGTTGATTCCAATAATCTTTCTTGACTTGTTGATAATCTCCATGCTTTTTCCTCCTTAGATTCCGTATGCCAGCAACATAGACAACGGATAGTAGATGATAAGGCCTGCTGTTCTGGTCTCGCAAGGAACCTCTGTTTCCAGTTTCTGCACCTGCAAAGGATACTGATAGAACGGGAGTGGAATCTCCAGGCTGAACTTCTCCGCATCCTTCGTGTACATAAAGGCAACATTCTTACCACTTGTGTTGATATCGGTCGCGGTGTCCTGCAACTCTGCCATGCTCTCGAAATTCTTCAAATAAGGAGCGTGCTCCTTGATGAAACTCAGAACCGTAGTTTCCGTATCCGGAATTCTTCTGGTCGCCAGATCCATGTAGATGTATGCAGGAAGGGCCAGAGTGTCCGGCTTCTCGATAGACATTGTAATCTTATCAATGAACTTCTGCATACCGTTGATATCCTCCAGAATCTGATCGGCTGTCTTGTGCTCCCAATCGGTGTATTTCTTTCCTCCGACTTCTACCTCAGAAAGAGTGTAGAGAGGGATATCATTCTCCTCGGAGAAAATGCCGATAAGGTTGTGCTTCTTATCGCCGGCGAAAGCAATCTTGTTTACCATGTAATCAGATGCTCTCCTGGCAGCTGCTCCCTTTCTTGCATCCAGAGACTTGCCGGCCATGCGTGATGCTCTCATTTCCTGCACATTGTAACCATAGCTGTCGCCAATGGATTTAATGGATGCAGTATGGGATTCTCCCTGTACATCAACTCTCGGAAGGTCGGTAGCGTAGTTATTGATAATCGCAGCCATACCGGTAATGTCATAGCTGTAGTAGGTAGTAGTTTCCGCTCCCTCGTTTACCTCAGAGGTAATAGGGAAATATGCCAGGGCAGACAGCTCCGGATACTGTTTGTCATAAGTCTTTGCCTTGACCTGATCTAACTCACGGGCAAAGAAAACTGTCGCTGATTCAACGCTATCAAAGCGGAGCTGTTCACTTCCTGCCAGTCCCTTGATAAGGGTAGAGCCCTTCAATGCGCTGTAATCGTCCATATTAAAATCTTTCATCGATAAATACCTCCTTATTCATTTTTTCCTGTGGCAGGTTTTTCTGCGGCAGGCACAGTTCCGGGAAGGAATTCTGCATTTGCAATGCCATTGTCTGTTTCACCAAGAAAAATAGCGTTGACTTCTACCTTGGTTGCAGTATCTGCAGATGTAGTAAACAGGCCAACTTCTTCTCCGTCTGTAATCAGGTAAACTCTCTCCTTATACTTCGGTGTAGCGTTCTTTCCTGTCTTTACCCAGATCTTACCATGGTGCAGGCATCCAACGGTTCTCTTATCGCCAACACGCACCTTGTTATTCATATCCATCTCAACCATGACGGAATTATGAACAACAACTCCTTCAAAATCTTCTGCGGTTGCATCGGAAGTAGGAATGATAACATCGGTACCTTTATTCGTGCCAACGACTACGCCGATACCAAAGGAAATCCCTTCCCCCTCTGCCTGTCTTGTAGATACTTCATGGGCCGATAAATCAAACAGCCCACCGGCTACTCCTTTAGGAAAGCCAAAGCCATAACTCGTTTGTGCAGCCATACTCATTACTTTCTACCTCCTGTCATTCTTGAAATCATGTTCTTGCGGGCAGAGTTGGAATTGCTTTCCTCTCTGGCATCCCTGCGAACCTTGTCAGTTACCATCTTCTGGCGCTGTTCATCAGTGCTCTTTCTCTCATGGAAGGACTGCTTCGCGATATCATAAGCCGCATTGATGTAGCTGTCGCTCTTTCCATCCAGGTTGATCTTCGGATTAACAGCCTTGATGATACGCTTTCTGCCTTCCCGGACAGAGAGCTTTTCGACGCCGTCCAGATGCAGCTTATCGGCCATACGGCATACATCCAAGCGATCCTGGATAATTCTGTCTACAGAATCCATGTTTACTCCCTTCTCTTTCTGCTCTTCCTCGCTGCCCCCTTCATCGGAATCGGTATTCTCTTCCTCGGCAGAAGCAGGTTCTTCCTCTGCAGCGGGGTCCTCGTCTCCGTTCATATCGCTGGTAGCCTGCAGCTTATCAATCTCTGCAAGGAGAGTATCGAGGTCTGCTTTCTGCTCTGCGATAATGTCCTCCGGCGCCATGCCCTCTCCGTCTGAATCTCTGCGGTCAATATTCTCCCTGACCTGCTCCACAGGGCTCTTTTCCTCTGCCGGCTCTTCTGCGGGAGTTTCCTCTCCCTCTCCATCTGTTCCTTCGCCAGTTGCCTGGCTTGCCGCTTTCTGAGCTTTGAACAATGCAATAGCTGCCTCCATCTCTTCCGGAGTGAGCTCCTCGCCCTCGTCAGCTCTGCGACCTTTTGAATCAAGTTTGTACATGATTGCTTTACCTCCTTTAAGAATTTGTACATCATCATCTTTGCTATCGATATTGAGACGGGCAGCTTCTCCGGCCCTTGCCTCTCCAACCAAGGCAAGATGATTGATTTCGATATTTTTCTGTACACAGTCATATTTCTCTCCCCTGTATACTCCGGGAGTATCATCAGTATCCAAACTGTAGCCAAGCGACAATTCCTTTAGACCACACCTTTCCAAAGCGTTGGTATCATGGATAATTATCTCGCAGCGGACATTGTCTCCATCGCGATATCCCTTACTCATGATTGTTCCAATCTGCTCCCTGTGGACATTTTCCTTGTCAACCTCTCCAGCGTCGTGGGTGATGATAATTGGCTTGCCTTTGTAACTCTCCAACGACTTTTCATCAAAGACGTCCTCCGGCAATCGGAGTTCCCTCCTGGTACTTCCATCATCGTTCTTATACTCGAATATGCCGCAGGTAGTCACAATCGGATGATCTACCAAATAGCCTTCATCGGTGTAATAAGTCTGATCAACGGAAATACTGTCAATCCTCTTGTGTTTCACTTCTCGCACCTCCTGTTTATACTCACTTTTTCAAAGTAACCACTTCCTTTCATACCGGCAAATCCAATGTGTCTATATCAAATACCGGAATTGCACAGCACCGGCACTGATAATCTTCCCCGGGATGGCACCGCCTTCCATCATCCGTTTCTGGCGGATCGTCCCAGCTGAATATCTCTCCATCTAACGCATCATGGCTATCCCTTACCCTGCCATCCCCAACGGTGGACCATTTGTATTTGTCCACACCGGCATCTCTCTGCTGGCTTTGCGTAATCTCCGCATTGAGCTTTGCAGTCTGGTCTCTGGCTATCAGTCGGGCATGGCGTTTATCTATTCCATATTGCTGCTGAAGACCTTTGACAATGTTGGTAGTGGTGCGGCCATTCATGTAATCCGAATAAACCATTTCTTTCATTCTCCCCAGGGAATCCCTTGGAATGGTCTTAATCAAATCAACATTGTCAGATATCCACTTTTCCAACATCTTCTGGTAATACTCCCCAGAATAATAATCATCCAGAATGTTGATGCCCAAAGTTTTGCTGACAGCCTTTTTCCATTCGGCAATTGTCAGCTTGTGATCCAGGCCTGCGATTTTATTCAGCTCACGCTTTAAGTTGTAAAGACCAAAAGTGGAATCCATTTCTTTCTGAATGCTCTCAAAAAGAATGCCGAGCCGGACAATGGTGTTATCAATAGCAGAGAACCTTGCCACCCTCCTTTTCTTTTCATTGTCCTTGCGAGAATCGGTGTTGTACTTCGTACCCTCATTCAAAATCTGCTTCAACTCAGGAATATATTTCATCAAAACTTCCCGCTCAATTGCCATGTATTCATTTGTCAATCTTATATACTCCCGTTCCGCACTGTCCGGGTACTTCATTCTGTACTTTGATGGAACAATCTTCTTGCCCCTGTGCTTGCGCTTCAATTCCTCCCGGACAATCTCTTTCCTCAGCGTTTCATCCAAATCCTCACCTTCTCTCATTGCCTCTTATTTTGCGTTTCAGTTTGCTTTCGTCTATTTGACTGTTGAACACAAAAAAGCCCAACAGTGCCACGATTAGAGGCACTACAAGGTAAAAGAAAAGAGCCTCATGACCTGCAAGGCTCCCTTTCTTAATCATCTTCCTCGGATTCATGCTCCAAGTTGTGTAACTGATTCAGCAGCTCCCTAATCGACAATTCAAATGGGAGAAACATTTTCTTTTTAAGAACATTGGATAAAGTCTCGAACCGTGCGTTTTCCATCTCGGTATTGAACGATATCGGTGTTCCGTAAAACTCTGTGCACAGAAATACTTGCGACGGACAATATTCCGCAGGCATTCCAGAAATAATCGTCAGCGGAATGGTTTCAGCAATATTGATTCCAAATTCCTCCCTGGTTTCTCTGATCGCCGCCTCTTCCGGTGTTTCTCCCATCTCGATATGACCTCCCGGACCACACACGAGGCCGTTATCCTTTCGTTCTCCGATAAGGATTTTCCCGTCCTTGATTACTATAACTCCGCATCCGGTAGGCGTGACAGCATCCATCTCCATATCCCCTTTTGCCATCTCTGCAGATAAGGCAGTGTTGGCCGTTTCAACCGATTCGTTTTCATTTGCAGGAGTTGCCTCTTCCATTGCGCTCCAATCATCCTCTTCATCCAGAATGTCATTGACTGTAAACTCTCCGCTTTCTGCCAGCCGCTTTCTGACCTCTGAGGCATCAAGAGCCTGCATATCAACATATGCCTGTGCAGTCTGCGCTTTTGTAAGCTCCGTCTGTGCTTTTGTCTGATTTACATTCGCCTGCTCGGCTTCGCTAAGGCTCCACAATGGCTTAAAGCCAAGGGAATAATCTGGAATTTCCTCAAACTCCCCTTTATACTTCCCTGCGGCCAATATGACATCAAGCAATATGCCCATGTTTTTCTTTAAATTCAGCTTTTGAATTTGACCAACAAAGCTGTAATAGTTCTCCATGTCGCTTTCTCCCGTGGAGTTTTCTCCCGCTGGGGAGCGCCCGAAGAGCTTTGTCTGTGGAATATTCGATACAGCTGACAGCATATTGCAGGCAGAATCGACAATATCCTTTACGCCGGAGAATGTTACGGTTTTGTAATCATAATCCTCTCCTTCTGCGTCAATAGCAATGCTGTTGATAATGCCTTTTGCCATATCAATAATACGCAGCCTTCTCAGGACAGTATCCTCTCCTTCATCTGTTTCCAACAAAGTAGCAAGGTTATTCATTTTGTAGATAGCCTGCACCGCCCTGTCGAGCAGTTTCACGCCATTTCCATGTGATGTAACTGTTTCCTGGACAGCTTTATGTATTCTGATATACTCCGGTATGCCGAAGAATCTGTATTCTGTCTTGGTGCTGGATTGTGGCAACTTCCCATTTTTGAAAAGTAGGCACCGGCTCTCATGAACACGAAAAGCCTTGCCGTATGCTGGAGAAATGTCGTAAAACTCAGGCATCCCGAATTTAGACCACTTTCTATCATCTGGCTTGGTATCGTATATGCTGTTATAGTCCGGCGTAACCAGCGGCCTTTCAAATACCAGAAGTTCGTCAATGCCTTGTATGCCATCCCAATTAACAGGATCGGTTAACTCGCCGCCATCATCGATAATCATAACCATCAATGCGCCGCCATAAAGTCTGGACCATCTGATAGCTTCGGAGGCTTTTTCTTCAAAATCCAGTTCATCCAAGGAATCATTGATGAATGTTTCCAGATCCACATCATTGACACCGTAATCAAATCCGCTGCTGACAGCATCATCTGCCGGTATGTCAATGATTTTTGAGAACAGACCATTTTCCTCATAGTTCAAGGAAAGCTCTATGTCTGTTACTGGAGCGCCACTCTCAAATCGGTAATGCTCCGACACATCCTCTTGGGTACCGTACTTATTCAAAAGATTTTTATATCCATCGGCCCGTTTTTCTTTGTTCTGGTCTTTCTCTTTGTCCTGCATCCTATCACCTCCTTAATCTACCAGACTTCCGATATTGAATGTCTTTCTTTCATAGCATGACAGCGCAACAGCATCCGCTCTGTCCGGGGAGCTGATTCCCCTTTTCTTCATTTCCTCTTTGCTTTCCAGCAGCATCTTACCTCTGCTCGTCAGCCTGTATTTCCTGCACGATAGCTGTGCAACCAGCTCATTATCATTCTGTAAGCTGATTCCCTCTGCGATTAGCAGCTCTTTTACGGTTCCCCATAGATAGGTTGTCATATTGTCATAAATGTCGGAGGCTTTGACTTTTCCTCCATCCACAACAACATCATCCGGCACTCTGGCCGCAGCATTCACAGGAACGATTACCATTCGATTCAATTTTTCTTCCCGCTTTACCTCTTCCAGACGATCCGTCACTCCACCGCCGAGACCGCAATCATCAATATTTACATATATCTTTCCTCGATATGCTGGGTATGCTGCAATAATGTGCCTATACTGTTGAACCACTTTTCCAACCGTTGTCATGAGACTTTGACCTCTGAACATAACAGGCATCGTAATATTTCCACCGGCATTCAGAGCAATAACCGTTTCATCATCGCCATATCGAGCCACATCCACCCCAAGAGATATTCGCTTGATTGGAACATCTTCCGGAAGATCTAGCATGCAACAATGCTCGATTAGTGAAAGCATGATAAATACATCATCCTCTTGCTTTGGAAATTCTCCATCAACACGGACACGCACAACATTGCTATCTTTTCCATATTTTCTGTCCAAAGATGCAATATTGTCTTTATTCGTCCTCTGACTGTTTCTAGAAGATACTGTATGTTGCTTGTACTGTCCCCTATCTTTATGAAATGCTTCATAAAATGTGCCGGATGTCCTTGTCGGGTTCCCACACATCAGCAATTTGTTATTTTCACCAGATAGCGTACCAAGTACCGCCTCCATTATAGGATCTGCGACACCAGAAGCCTCATCAACAATGAATAGCATGTTATCTTCGTGAAATAATATGCTCTCTTTTCCAAAAGCCAGTATTTGCAGTATTTTCAAGACTTTCAGCTGTTCGGTTCTTGCATTTTACACCACGCTTGACACCAATTTGCATAAATCAGGCAGCAGGCTTTCCACTTCACCTGCTGCCCTCTGCTGGTTCGTTGATACCTCTCTGTCAAAACTGGTTTGCAATCTTCTTAATCTCCTCCCTTTCCAATTCGGCTGTCACATGGGTGTAAATGTTCATGGTTACATCAATGGTGGAATGACCGAGATAACTCTGCACCACTTTAGGCGGTATTCCTCTCTCCAATGCTCTGGTGGCAAATGTGTGCCGCATGGAATGCGGACAGAATGTTTCCATCAGTTCCGGCTTTCTGTGTTCTGCTGCCGCTTTCTTTTCCTCTGCCCGGTTGACAGCATTTACAGTGGAATCTATATATCTGCTCACGGATAAGGTCATGAGTGGCTTTCCAAACATAGTGGTGAATACCAGATGTTCCAAACCTTTGACCGGCTCCCATTTATCCCCCAACATCATCCTGAGCTTTGCCTGCTCAATCTTATGCTTTCTCAACCTTTTAGCAATCTCAGGGAGCATGGGAATAGTCCTCTTACTCTCCCCGGTCTTGACTGGCCCTTTGTAATAGTCCTTTCCTGCCACTTTTATCATGGTTCCATTGACATGGATCTCCATCCTCTCAAAATCAATATCTGTCCACTCTAGCCCATTGATTTCCCCCACTCTCATGCCGGTAGAGAATCCCACATAGAAGATATCCGCATAGAACGGCTTTCTCTTTGCAGCGCATTCCAGAAATGCTTTTTGTTCCTGCTCTGTGAGTGCCCTGCGGTGTGGATTTTCCCCTTTATCCTCTACTTTGGGGAGGATGGATCTCTCAACCGGGTTCGTGATGATAATGCCATTCATATGCGCCTGATGGAAAATCATGTTCATGGTCTGCCTCGTATTCTCAATATACCCACCGGAATACCCTTCACGCTTCATCTTGTTTAGGATTCTCTGAATATGTTCTGGCCTGACTGCCTGCAGCTTCATGTGTCCGATTTCCGGTTTGATATGTTTATAGCATTTCTCATTCCCGATGATTGTTGTTTCTCGGACAATATTCTCTCTGTACTCCTTCAGCCATGTTTTATACCATGAATCAACCGTTATCCTGTCAGGTCTGGCATATATGCCATGATCCATTTCATATTTGGCATCCCGGAGTTTCTTCTGCACCTCCTTCAAATCCTTTCCGTAAATCGTGTGACGCTTTCCGTTGAATGTATATCTTGCCTGGTACCTGCCATCCTTACGCAGAGAAATCCCAGGCGGTAACTGCTTCTTATCAGCTGCCATAACCTCCAGCTCCTTTCCAATACGCAAAGAGGCAGCAGAACCGCCTCATTCCATATTCAGTTTTTATTGTGAATGTGTCTAAATTCGGTTATAATACAAATGCTTTGGTGTACCTTATCATGCGCCTTAGCTCCTAACGGCTCTCCCATGTTGCAGCATGGCGGGAGCCTCCGCTTTTTGTTCGCTCTGTAATCGTTCTCCTTTCCTCTCTGTGCCCTCTAATTTGCCCCACAGGACTGTTAATCGCTCTCAATAGTCAATAACCTGTCTTTTTGCTTTCCGCTCCAAAATGAGCCGTTCTGAAAGCTGCTGCACCGCCTCCTTTCCTACTGCTGCCCCTGCTGGTTCTGTTTCGTGCACCATTCATCAAACCGAAGACGGTCGACAAGAAGCCTGTCCCCGATATGGACCACTGCACATATTTCCTTTGCCAGTTTTCTCGCCATCCCATCACCAATACCCCCTGCATATTCCCGGAAGTCTTTAATACTTAACAGCCTCCTCTCCGTTAGCGGTATATGTTCTTCCTGCTGCCCTATGCTCATGAACCCTTCCGCTTTCCGCAATTCATACCATGCAGCTGGAACCTTGCCGGAAACGACCAGCTTGCCGGATGCCTTTAACTCCTTATGCAGTTTCTTCACCAGCTCCACAGCCTCCCTCTCGCTGATGGAGAGGTCAGAGGCTATGTCTGCAGCTGTGTAAAATATCTTATGTTCCTCCATTGTCTGCACCTCCATTTCCTGCACATCTGCCGACTGCTGCCTTGTAGCCTTCAATAAATCCCTGCTTTCGTGATGCTGCGCTTGCATCTTTCAGCAGCTTGCAGAGCTTTTCTTTCTGTTCTGCCGGCAGCAGTTTCACAAATGCCAATGCGTTACTATATGGTTCAAAATCTTCCGGCTCCTGCCCCGCCTCCTTTCTTCCGGAGAGATATTCCTCAAACTCCTGCCTGCAATATCTATCTGTATCACCGCCCCTGGCATCATACACCCATGAGAAACGGCTGCTTATTGCCTCATTCAGCATTTCAACCCTTACAATACGCTCCCTCAGCTGTGAGAGGAACACATCCATGCTGTTCCCTACGGTCTGCAGAGTTACATCATCACCGTTAAATATCGCCTCAATGATGATTTCCGCCATGTCTGCCACCTTATAAAGCTCCGTCACAGCATTTCCCATATCATGCACCGGATTATCTACACTGTATTTATTCATCAGCAGATACCTCCTTCCATTCTTCTGGCGCCAAACACCTTTTCTCCAATTCCTGCTGCATTGATGGCGCCGATAGCTCTCTCATACCGTCTGACCGCCCCGGCAAGCAGACAAAGCACTTCCTGATCCGTTGGGTTCTGCTTTTCATTGAGCCTGTCCTGCCCCTCATTCATCTGTCTTCGTGATTCATAATATTCAGCCACCAGCAGAGCCTCCTTTTCGGCTCTGTGGTCCTGTCTTCCCATTCCTGCAACTTTCTTCATCATGCCATACCTCCCGCTTTCCTGACTTTATCAAACTGCTTCTGGAGGAGCGTATCAGCACGATTCTCCACCATTCCCCATCCGGTTCTTATATCCATCGTTTCCGGCTGTCTCTCCAACATGTTCCAGAGCTGACGGTCAAGTGTATCACTCCCGAACCTGTTCTCTGCGTATCTGAACAGCTGGCGCTGGCCGTCCTCTGTCAGTGCCCGGAACTTTGTGATTATCCTGATAAGCGGGTTATGTACCGCATCCTCATCTCCATATTCCTCAATTATTTTCTCTTCAAGCCATTTCTCCATCCGGTCTGCTTTATCTGTCCTCCTGCTGCCAAACTCCGCAATACTGACAATCTGGCAGCATCCTGTATTTGAAACTGTTTCTGTACTCTGCATTGTTGCAATACCTCCATTTTCTGCTTGCTATTTTCTGCCGGAGCTGTTACAATAAATCTATCCGTAGGGGCGCTCTGGTAATAACCGAGTGCTCTTTTTCCTTTTCTGCAACAGCTCTGGCGGTTACTCTGTTACTGCCTACCGGTCTTGCCTGTCCGCATGACTTCCAGGGCAAATGTGAACCCTGCCATGAATCCCTGCTTCTGGGAGAGCTCCGCAAGGTGCAGGCATTCCATGAAAAGGACATCCTGCATCCTGTCGCTGTTCGGCAGCAGGCTTTCTATCATTCCCATAAGGTTATCAGCTGCCTCATTCGTTTCCTCTGTGTCAATGTTCTCCCTCTCCTCGATATATCCGTTGTAGATGATTTCAATAGGTTCCATGCTCAATCTGCTCCTTTCGCTTGCGGTTCGCCCTGCTGATGTGCTATAATCAGCAGTGACCGGTTCATATGGTGTGTTCTCGGTTACTGCCCCTGCCGGAGTGGCTGCTCTGGCAAGGGCTTTTATTTTACGAGATTGTAAATCTCCGGCTTGCCACCTGCTTAACATACTGGTCATACAGATCGCCATACTGCTCTTTGAATCTCTTGGTATCAAAGCGGCTGGAAAGAACGCTCGTAAACCGAATGATGAAGATACCGGCCTGCATTTCCTCAATGCCCTTGGTCTCCATATCCTTCTTGATTTCCTCCTGTAAATCGCTGATCTGTGCCTCCAGCTCCTTTTTCTGTTCTTCCAGTGCCTTCAACTTCTTAATTCTGTTCTCAATTGCTCTTTCGCCCATGTGATTATCTCCTTTCATTCGGTCATGCCCCGGCAGGCTTTAAGCATCTAGCAGCTTATGCGGCATCTCAATCTCCCTTATCCTGTTTCCCAGTGTTATGTGGTATTCTTGCTTTCCCTTTCGGTACTCCCGTCTACCTTCGCTTGACCTCTCTTGTTTGTTTCTAGTATTAGTATAAAGGATTTCCTTGAAAATGTCAAGGCTTTTCTTTAAGTTTTTTCTTGAAATTTTCAATTTTTTTCTTTTCATTATCAAGGTTTACCTTGACATTTTCCTATAATAGATGTATTCTTGTATCAGAGGAGGTGAGCATATGGGCAATGCACAAAAAATTAAGATGGCACTGGCATATAAAGGCATGAGCGAATCCGAACTTGCCAAAGCTTTAGGGAAAACTCCCCAGGCATTTAATCAACGAATGAAAACTGATAAATTCTCAACCGAGGATCTCTCCAAAATTGCCGAGATAATGGGAGCCTCTTATATTTCACAATTTTCTTTTCCTGATGGAACTAAAATATAAAACAGGAGGTACCTATGGACATATCCAAACGTTACAGTATCGAACTGAACAAAATCAGTAACCACTTGGCAGATCTGGAGAGGGGACATATCTACGAGCTTACCAAAACTCCCGGAACTCCCTCTTGTGCTACCCTGGCCCAGCATATGAAAGAGGACATTGCTTCTCTGCTCGATCTGATCCAGAATGACAAGCCGGGCGTGGCTGAAAAAGTGGCGGAGGCATCCAAACACATATAACCCTGCTGCCACTTGTCCACAATCCGCTGTCAATTGACAGCAAGTGTCAGCAGTTGCCCGCAAGTGAATACAACACATGCAGCTGCATACAATAACCAAGAAAGGAAGGATTACCTATGCCCAAACGATTAACCGGCTCCGCGAATACTGGAAAGAAAATCATACAAAACTTAAACCTTTTCCATTACACATACACTGGATCAGAACCATTGTCAGAAGGTAAAACTGTATATAAATTCAATTGGTCCTTCGATAATTACCAATCTGGATATATAAGCATTGAACTTCTTCCCGATGGAATAATTAGCCAATTTTCCCTTATGGGATGCAACAACAACCAGAGGGAATTTGTATCTACTTTGGGAGCCTATAATGATTCCTCCCTATATAGCGTATTCAGAATGATGTTAGATTCCCAAAACATCAGCCACAAATAAGCAGAACAATGAAAGGAAGTGTTCACCATGAGTTATAAGGAGCTTGCAAAAAACCTCATAGACCAGATACCCGACAGCAAAATGTACTATATCGTTGCCTATCTGCAGGGTGCAGCAGTACCGGAAGAAGTACCCAACGCTGAGACCATAGCCTCAATAGAGGAACTGGAAAGCGGCGGCGGTACTTTATTCAATGGCAGTACAGAGGATCTGTTTGCTGAACTGATGGAGGGATAGCCATGCTCGATGTACGATACTCCACCAGATTCAAAAAGGATTTCAAGACCTGTATAAAGCGTGGCTATAAAATGGCACTATTGCAGCAGGTTATTGATACCCTCCGCATTCCGGCTCCGCTGCCGGCAAAGAACCGGGAACACAATCTGAGCGGCAATTTCTCCGGATACAAGGAATGCCACATAGCACCGGATTGGTTGCTCACATATAAGCAATCTGATACAGAACTGCTCCTTGACCGTACCGGTACCCATGCGGATCTGTTTGGGATGTGAAGACACCATTCCAAATCGCGTAACTATATAATTCCAAAAATAAAAGGCATGTGCTCCCCTGCATATGCCTTTTGCGTTACCTATGAAATTATGTCTGCTGCCACACCATCAGATCAGGCAGCAGGATTTCTTCCCCATCCCTACCCTCTAATTTGCCCCAGATTCCTCTTTTCCCTTCTCAGCAGTTAAATAATCGCCTAAAGCCTTTTTCGGACGGATTTGGAGCACTCTGCAAACCAGAGGGAGCAAAATCCTCACGCTGCGTGTCCGTCATTCCCTGCCACAGCATTTCTTGTACTTTAATCCAGACTGGCATGGGCAAGGATCATTCCTGCCGGCTTTCTGGTTCAGCATCCCCACGATTGCCTCTCTCCGCTCCTTTAGGGGCAGCAGCCGGCGCCGTAGCTCCGAAAGCGGAATTTCCGTTCCTGGCTTGTAACTGCACATGACCGCATCTATCTTATCGCCGAGATTGACCAATTCAGCAGCCAGCGGTGATCCGGTGATGGCAAGCCTTACATTCCCTATACTCTGCCCGGAATATAACATGCCGACATCATGCACGAATAGGATTTCCCTTTCCCCATTGTCATGAGGTGTGATATCCATCAGCTCCCCTTCGGGACTTCGCCACACAGAATGAGCCTCGGCCTCTACAAGGATATTCGCCCATTGCCAGATCGCCCAACCATTAATCTGCTGCCCGCCCTGCTCCTGGACCATACGCTCCACATTAGGAAAGCATTCCCTGGGCCTGCTCCATTCCTGTACTGCGACAGGAACATATTCCGGCTTCGCATCCGGCACAATCCCGCTGCACAATNCCATANTCTTATCCGTCACTCTANCCGGAGTTGTTTCTCTCTNCANGGCACATTCNCCCTTTGCNCTCTGTTTCTCAATTATACAGCCTGAGCCAATGCCAAACAATACCTTTTTCCGACAGTAGCTTTCTACAATTCTCCTATTTTGCCCATACAGCCTCTTTATGGTGCTGAACAATAAAATAAATCGCCTTTGCTCCTAAACCGTCAAAATGAATCCCCTGCGTGTGCCATAGACTACCCCCAGACTTTTGNAACNTTGCAATCNTTCATNTTNCAGTNGCNGGAAAGCGAACNNTCGGTTATTTTCAGTACATCACAGCAGGGGCAATGTCCCGAAAACAGAGAACTCACAAGACCTGTCCCCTATTCGTTTTTCCAATCGTGGAAACTGCAACGTTGCAAATAATCATTTTTTGTTTTGTGTTTCGTGGGAAAGCGAACGCTCGGTTATTTCCACCACATGGCAGCAGTCATATAATTTCGCCAAGCAGCGTATTTTCAAGGCTTTTCATCCCTCCGCTCGCTTATTTGTTTTGTTTCGTGGAGCAAATGCAACGTTGCATTTGTTTTGTTTTTGTTTTTCCAAAAAGCGAACGTTCCCTATTCGTTTTTTGTTTTCCCAAAAAGCAGAATGTTCCGATAAATGCTCCATATCCTCTTTGCGAATGTACTGAACATGTATCTGGTATTCATCCCCTCTATCAGTTCTCCCATATCCCCATCAGGAAGACACCGGACCACATCGCCGGCGGATCAGCTGATAAGACTCTCAATATTCACCTAATGGCAGAAGGCCTTTCCTGACACTCTGAACACCATAATCAGATAATCATCAATCATGGTGTTTTCTATCTCCGGCTTGGAGGATAAACTGCGTAGCAGATTATAGCTCCGAGCAAAAATAATATATACTTCACTTATCTATACTACTCTAATCTAATCTATACTATACTGTGGATACAAAGTGTATACAGGTCTGTATACAAAATGGATACAGATACCCAAAAGCCTTTATTTATGCGGTTTTACACATCCCAATATAGTTCTCTGCTGATACTAAACACTTAATTATCTCCGTTGCCATTTAACAGGCTGTGACAAATGTTACAACAAATGATGTACATACGTACGACAAATGTTCTCAAAATGTCCGGACAAATGTCCCACGCTCTGAGGACAAATGTCCCATTTTCAGCTTTATCCCTGCAATCCGTTGACATTTGCTGCCACTTGTCCACAATCCGCTGTCAATTGACAGCAAGTGTCAGCGGTTGTTTTCAAAAGCAACAAAAAGCAGGAGGAAACTACTCTCCACCCTGCTCCTGCAAGAATTTGTTTATGAAATACTGCTGCCCCTTGCCTGTCACAACTGTTGTTTTGGTTATCCTAACGCTTCCGTCCGGGTTGTTGATGGTACGCTCCTTCACTTCGAACAGCTTCATCTCCATGCTCCGCTGCGTCGGCATATTGTAATCTGTCCCTATCCTGCTGATCAGTTATCATTGCTGCCTCATCCACGCAAAGAGGCGCTTCTCCCCAGTGTCAATTCCATTCTGCCGGAGGAGCTTCGCCAATTCCCCGATCAAGATGGAACTTCTGGAGGCTGCCACTGCATCCGCAAAGACCTCTTTCGGCGCCATGCGTGCTATTGTCCTGTTCTGCTCCTCAATAGTCTTTTGCGCCTCCAGAACTGCCAGAGCCATCAGCTGTTTTCCTGTCGGCACTCCCGCTGGAATCCTGCCCTTGTATCTCTTTTCCACCTGGATAAAGTATCTCCTGACCTGCTTTCCCTTCTCGTTTCTTTCCAGCATAGCCATTTCCTTGGCAGCATCCAACTGAATGACATGCTCTTTCATATTCTGCCCGGAAGGTGTACAAATCTGTACGGCTTCAAAGTCCTCGCCCTCTACCGCCTCACTTTCACTAATACGCCTTTCCGCCCATATCCTATAAGGGGTATTGACTTCCAAAACCCTGTGGAGATCAGTGCCATAGACAACCTTTTCCCCTGTGCTGGTGGTATATACCGGCACCAGCTCATTTTCAATCATGCTCAAATGCTCCATTCTCCAAATCCGCTCCTTTCTTCCATGTGGCAGCAGGCTTTCAGAACCTTGCCCTGCGCCCTCTCTTTTGCCCTCTGGCAGCCTTTCCATGTTTGGGAGTAGTTTTATATGCCTATGCTCCCTAAACGTCAAAATAGGGCATGTCCGAAGACGCGCCCCTGCTGCCTACTTCCTTTTACTGTCCTGAGTGTGCTTTGCTTTGACTGCCGACCGCTTATCACAATAATCCTCATTGTACCCCGGGTATCCAGGGAATGACTTGGAGAGAATAGTCTGCGGTATCCTCTCCGGATATATGCAGCAGTTCGCCAACCCAAGATAATTTGCACAGAAAGCACATTCGCTCGCTGTGTACGTCTTTTTACTATTGTATGGTTCTGGCATACCACCACCTCCTGCTTAATCGTTGTAACTGCCCCTCTGCACTATCTGATAATTGACGGATTCCCTCATGGTGCCGGTGTCGATCAGCGGAGTATCAGAGCCTTTCTTCTGGATGGTGACCGGTTTATTCGGCTCAAAACTCCCTTTCACAATTTCTTCCTGAATCAACCCTTTCTGCAGCATTCCTATATTCGTCATTAACTCATGAGCCTCCATTTCCCCGCATGCTATCTTCTTGCACCACTCCCCTATATAAGAACTAATTTCATCCATGTGGCCATCCACGCTGTTACGAAGAAACGGTCTCGATGGTATATGCGCCGTACCCAATTCATTGAAAGCCGCTATCTCGCAAAGGTCAACTCCCTCATGTTCCGCCTCTCCCGCCTGGAAACCGATACGGACCTCCAAATTTGCAATCTGTTTTATCGTTTCAAGAAACCTTTTTCCCTCTGGTGTCAGGTTATCTTTTACCTTTGCCGCCATCTGCAGCGCCTCCTTCCACATCAAACAGCATAGCCACCAACCTTCTCTCATTCTCCCGGATATCTGCATAAACCGTACTTTCACAGCAACCGTATTCTTCAGCAATGGCAGCAGGCGGGACCCCAGCAAGGCATTTCTCCAATACCTCTGCTTTTCTGATGTCGGTATCGATACGGGTATGTTCATCATTGCAGTATTCGGAATATGCCCTTACCGCATCTGCAAGCTGTCCCATAATATCCTTTGTGAGCTGTCTTCCCTGTTCAACTGCTGCCATCTCCCTTTTTCTGGAAAACAGACGAAGAACATAATCTCCTGTCATGCCATAAAAAAGCCTGCTGCACTGTACCAGCATACAGACAGCCGCCTCTTTATCCTCTGGCGGATCCACTGCTGCCGGTATCCCCATGCAGAGCATCAGCATTTCATCAATGCACCTGTCGATATAGTTCAAAACTGTTTCCTTTACCACTCCCAGTTTTGTAGCTATCGCCCTGCTGCCGACATGAACCTCCACCATATACCGATAAACAAAAGCGTTATATCTATCCTTCGCATGTTCATCATGACAGCCGGAAACATATTCCCGGTACTCTCCAAGAAGCCTTTTTAATGCCTCTATATTTCTGCCCTCACGGTAGCCGGCAAAGGAATTTTTCAGCGCTCTTCGGCAACTCTTCACATCTTCCGGCTTAATGCCCTGGAACATGGCAGCGGGAGCAGGTAGCAAATTACTACTGTTTTCCTCGCGGTATTGCCTTGCAAAATATTCATAAAAGTATTTCATTCCTCTCACCTGCCTTAGAGTAGAAACTCACTGCCCATATTGTCAATTTCCTCCATGTCCACATAATCACTCAGACGCTGCGGATCCACACGGTACCCCTCCCACATGAAACTTTCCAGCTTTTTCCTGTGCTTTGAATGGAGTATCTTGTAAAAGCCTTTCTTTATGCGTTCATCAACCGCCTGCCTGCTGCACCCAAATATTTCAGCGGTCTTGTTGTAATTGTTCCGCTGGTAATATGCACACCTTATCATTAGAGCCGTTTTATCATCCAAAATAGAAAGGGCCGCCTCCAGTTCTTCATGCAGCTCCCTTTGGTATTCACTGCCTCCGGCCAGAGCATCCACCTTTTCATCCGATGAGAGCAGATCAAGGAGACTGGTACCTCCATCATCCGATATGTATTCATCAAGGCTTTTGGTGCTCATATTCAGCATGGTTTTCTCCAAGTGGCACAGGGAACGATGGGAAATGTGGAGAGCATTCAGTATTTCCTCTGGATCTGGTTCTCTGTGGAATTCCTCTCTGTATTCCTGCTTAAATGCCGCCAACTTTCTCATTCTTGTTTTGAGGTATTCCGGCACTCGCACCATATAGGTATTCAATCCATTGTAACGATAAACAGATTTTCGGATATGGTAAGCCGCATAGGTCAGGAATTTCGCCTCTTTCCCAATATCGAACGAATGGGCAGCCTCCACCAAACCGATAAACCCTTCTTGCAGAAAATCATTGAAATCCTGGTCACTACAACTGCCCACATACTTTTTAATGCACAGCACCACAAAGCCCTTGTTATTCTTCCAGAGTCTTTCCTGATTGGCTGTCACCTCTATACCCTTCTGTATCTGTTCAACAATCTCCTCGTTTGACACTGCTGCCGCCTCCTTATCGGAAGGATACTGTTGCAGCAGTCAAGGCCTTCCGCCTATTCTTCTATTTCACTTTCAATCACTATATACACCCTATTCCGCTCGGTAATTTTCCGCCTTTCATCCTGATTTCTTGTAGGTGTATACCGATCCTTCTGGATATAATTGTTAACTTTCCAATCTCTGATAACCACTACACCACTTTCAAACGGAATTAAGTAGCCTGCTTCAATCAGCGTATTCAAGTTATTCAGCGTACAATTTACCATTTTTGTGATTTTCTTTGGACTTNATACAAAACCATCATCATCCGCTCTCATTCCAAGATGAAAATANAATGCCTGAGCTGCTACTGGTAATTCCACAAAATCATCCGTATCCACAACATCAAGGCTGAACATTCTCCTATTCGCCACCTCCTACACCGCCTTTCTCCCCCTCGGCACAAAGTGGTATTTCCGTCAGATACAAAAATCCGTCTCTTTCTTCCATGAATCCCTTTTCAAGAAACACCTCTACAGCTCTCCGGGCATCAACTAGGCGGATCCTCGTCACACTGGCAATCAGGGAAAGTGTCTGCTCTGCAGATACCTCCGCATCATCTACCGCAATTCTTCCACCATTCCCCGAAAACTTCACATGAAGTTTCAACAGGATATTCAGAAAAATAGTTCCCCCTTGTAGGCTCTCAATCTGAATCACTTCATCCCTCTCAAAGAAATCCTCTGGTAACATAAAAACATTTTCTCTTTCCATAGTGCTCTTTTTCCTCCTTCTCATGCTTCGCTGTGTTCGTCACACCAGCGGTCAAACTTTACCCGATCAACCAATGTTCTTCGCCCAACTCTAAATATTGCTCCTGTTGTCTTCATCAGTTCTAGGGCTGTATTTCTGCCGACGCTTGCATATATGCAAAACTCATTGACATCAAGAAGCCTTTTATCTGACAGCGTAACCAGCACCCTCGATTTTCCATCTCTTTCCATAATTACCTACCTTTCTACTTGCTTATGATTGTTTGTCATTTACTAAATAACTGACTATGTACTTGTATAAACATTATAGCAAATCCCCTTTTTCTACTTCTTGGAGAACACAAAATAGCAGACGATAAATAAAGCACCTCATTTTTCAAAATACATGGAAAGAAAAGTACAGAGTAACAAATTTCATCAAAATCCTTGTCAAGCACTTTTTTCAATTATTTAGATTATTTTCTGACACCAAAAACACCAAAATTGACACCACTTTTTCTATATATCCGCAAATCTAACCAAACACCAATAAATGCAAATGCCTATTTTATAGCACTCTCCAAACAAATAAAAATGCTTGTAAATCATTATGTATTATCTTCGTGAAATCCCTGCATATTCTCTGCCTTCGTAGCAGTCCTGGCTACCGCAAACCAACGCTTTTCATTGCCGACCATGTAAATATATGTCTTAGTCCATTTGAGGATTTCTGAGAGCAAAGGAGACTTGCTCATCCATTTACTGACTTCGGACCACAACACATCATGCAGCTGCTGTTTCGTAGGAGCGGTGGCAACAATTCTCGGATATGGATAACAGCACAGGAACCACAGCAACGCAACAGCCTCCAGACCTGTTTTTCCAACACCTTGCCCGGACTTTATTGCAACCTTTGGATTTGCTGCTAAATCCATCAGAGCATCTTTCTGCCATTCATCCGGCTCGAACTTCAATACCTCCTGAGCAAACAGAACGGGATCCTTGCGGTACTCTGGAATCTTCTTTTGGAAGAATCGCCTGCGTAAAGCCCGTGAATTCTTATTCATAGCTCTCCACCTCTTCCCCCAGAACAGCAGCAATCCAATCATCAACAGCATCATTGCCGGCGCTCTCGCTATCTATCTTCGCTTTTTCCATTCTGTATTTTGACAATGCTTCGATAGCCTTTGTCTTTTTGCTTTGAACAGTGGAGAGTTCCTGCTCCAACCTCGCTATAATCATATCCTTATTGGTGGTATGCGTTTGTATGCTGTAAGACTTACCCGGAAGAATCTCTTCATTTTCAACCTTTTTCCTCTGGCGCCTATCATATTCAGCCTCTTCCTCCTTATCCTTGAAAGCTCTCTTATCCTCAAATCTTGTAACATCAGCAACCGAAACATCCCCGTTTTGTTCTCTGTATTTATTAATTGCTTTGAGTATCCTTCGCTCCCGGATGGAAAAAAGCTGTATCTGCTCCATGAGCTGCAGCTCTGTATCTTCCGGAATCGTTGCAACGAGTTCTTGTTCATCTTCATCCAGAGCATCCATGAATACCGGCACATAACCTCCATGCTTAACCGCTGCATCGGGAGATATCCTCTGCTTGGGATTTGGATTGCCGGAGCCCCCTTTAGCGTTCTGGTTCTTAGGCTGACCGCCACGCTTTTTCTTTTGCAACGTTGCACTTTTTTTACCGTCTTTTTTCGCAACGTTGCGTTTGTTTTTTTTTGACTTGTCTCCCCATCCGTACCTGTTCTTCCAACTACGCACGGTTCCATCAGAAACTCCCAGCTTTTTTGCGATTTCTACCATAGCCATTCCATCATTGAACAGCTTTTCAGCTTCGATAACTTTTTCGCTCGGTGCCCTCGGCATATCACCACCTCTCTCCTATTCGTTTTGTGTTTCGTGGAAACGCAAGAGAGGGAGCGTATGCTCCCTCGTGTGTGTCGCTCACGAATATTATTTGATTAAACATTAAATCTTCGTTATAAACTCCGCTTTTGAAAACTCCTGATTAGGCTTAATCATCATTCTTAAAAAGTCTTCTTTTGAAAACTCCGAAAGACGGAAGATTTCTTCCGGCCTCATGCCGAGCTGCTTTCCGATTTCTTCTACCGTCTTACCTTCGCCCATCAGCTCCTTAACGATTGCTTTCATAGGCTCCAGCAGATGTGTACCTCTTGCCCTGTTATGGGTTACGGTACCGTAAATATTTCCGGCTTTGTCTTTATGCTCTACAATAACAACCGGCACTTTTCCTTCCAACATGGACACCAGAGGCTCTTCTCCTGCAACGGTCCAACGGTGGAATCCATCAATAATCGTAAAATCTGGTCTTACCACAATCGGCAACGTCCATCCGTTAGTTAATATGGACTGCTTCAGCAGCTCCAGATTTTGTTTCGATACTTTGTTCGGGTTATAATCATTTGGCTTTACCACGCCTCTGTCTACCCATTGGAGAGTATCAAGAGGGCTTATCATCTTACTATCCATTTCGCATTCCCTCCTTCTTCTTGGCTTCTGTGATGTATTTACCATATATTCGCTGGTATAATGCCCGGAACGACCGTAGCTTNGGATCTCCGGAAATGAGCCCTTCATAAATCGCTTTGCAGTCTTTATTGTCTGCAATGGCAGAAACGCTCATAAAGAAATTCCTATACCTTTCCGCCACATATCTCTTGTGTTTTGTTTGAAAATTGCCATCCATATCAGAAAACAATTCCAGAAGAGCAGCCTTATAATCTTTCTCCGCTTTTCCTTTCTCGTTCTGCTTTCTGGCTGTTGTGCTCCTCCCAAACATTTCGCTATCCCAATATAAAGCGGCGAGATATGCGTTAGGCTCCCGGCGGACTATCTTCTCCATAAGATCAGGATAATACTCATTCATTTTCACAAGGCTTTTGGCAGTATCAATCGAAAAGAACTGTGATACCCTAAGCTGCCCCTTTCGTGTGCCGGACTGCCATAGGAATAAATAAATTTCTGGTATGTCTACCTTTTCTCGAAGGAGGTAAAGCCACACATCATTATTGGTCCAATCATACAGGGGAAATACTTGGTGCTTATTCGTTGCAGTCTTCCCTGCTTTCAGCATGGTTGCCACATTCTGTAATCTCTGAACCGATTCCGCTGTCCTTATCCCGGTTATCGTTACCCCATCAGAACATACCCTTGGAAGAAAATCCTGATACGCATCTGTCCGGGGTTTTAACAGCGGGTGATTTCGGATTGCGAATGATGGCGGCTGTCTTACCCAAACATCTTTTTTATATCTGTCCCAACAGATAAAGGTTTCATCGTTAGACAGTTCATTAAAGCAGTTGTAGTGTTTCACCTCTAGGCAGAACCACTCAAACTTTGCTCCAACAAGCATAAATTTCTTTCGCCATTCCCTCACCTTTTCATCCATGCATGGGAATATGGCTTCTTCATCAATAAATTGCACAGTCAGCTGTGCCGGGTTGATTTCTCCTGCCTGTATCAGATTCATTACGAGCTGTGACAGGCACAAACTGTCTTTTCCACCGCTAAAGGACATATATACCGGCAGACCATTCCGAAATACGTTCCGGATTCTGATTTTTGCTGCCTCTACAACATCAATGCTGGCCAGACATCTCTTTATAGCCATATCTTTTCTCCGCAATTAGGACAGGTAACGAATTTTCTTACTTCGGTGGTTTCCTCATTACCTTCCTCTGGATCCTGCTGTGACGGAACTGCCGATTGCGGCGCCAGCTCCTGTCCTGATTCAATCTTCTGTATCTGCTGCTCTTTTCTTTCAGCNTTTTCCTTGATACNTTGANTCTCTTCATCATCAAGCGNTCCATATNCGCAGAGCTTATCTGTAATATCCTCNGNCTCGGAGACCATCTGCTTTAAGATTTCTTCNNCAAAGCCAGNGATANCCAAATCTCCNTGCAGGTCCTCNAAAAAGCTGTTCAGTGTTTNCANGTTCNNAATANCCAAGCTGAAAATCTTATTGTCTGCTATCATCAGCTTCTTTTTCTGATTTTCAGTGAGATTGTCATACCGATATACATCTGCTGTTTCCTTCCCCATAGCTATGAGTGTGTCGTACAAACCATTTCCCGCCAGAATGATGTTGTTCTCGTCAATAACAATGGGACGGATCTGTCCGAACATCTTCACGCTGCGTTGGAACTCCTTCAGCTGCTGTTCGGTATGAATTCTGACATTCTTCTCCGGCTTGACAAGGTCAGCCAGTTTCATTGTGGTTATTTCCATGTTCGTGTCCTCCTGTGATTTATTGGAGGAACGATTGATGTACGATATATATGTGCTATCTGCAAATAGCAAAAAGACAGCCTGCAAACAACCGCTTGCAAGTGCTGTCAAATGTCAGCGTATTTATTCAAGGTTTTCCAGAAAATCTTTTGCGCTCTGGATATGTTTTGCAGCCTCGGTTACAATGGAGCTGTCAATCTCATAGATTTCTGCCCATGCATTTTCCACGCTCCCGGTCCACTGCCTTGCCGGCCATGGATGCGTGCCACAGAGATAACCGTTTTTCCATTCATAAATCGGCGGCATTTCCAGATTGTAATAGTGGATATACGCCAATATCTGCTCATGTGTCCAATCGGACAAAGGACTGTATCTTGTTACTCCCTGTCCGTTGGTGTAAATGTTATCTCCCTTGCCGACATAATTCCCATCGGCTCTCCGTCTTCCAAGCAACAGCATATCCAGCTCCTGCTCCTTGTAATATTTTGTCTGCCCTCTATGCTGAACAATCTGAAACCATCTCGCCGCATATTTGCTGTCCTGCGGGAAAAGCATCTGCAGATGGGCGGCCAACCATTTTATATCCTGCCCTGTGTTGATTATGGACAATTCTGGAGGCTTATGCCCCTCTACCCATTCTGTAAATGCTTTATACTCCAAATTACTGATTACGAGGACGCAAGGGGTTATCCCTGCCCGCTGACAGATTTCACCAAGTACCAAGGAATCCTTTCCTCCGCTCCATGCGTAGGCAGCTTTCTTCCCTTTGGTTTTCTTCTTAATCTCTTTTACTGTCTTTTCGACCAGCTGATCCAGTTCCTTCTTCGACACCAGCTGCTCTATTTTCCCAAATGTATCTATCCAATCAGAGTTTTTTATCCTCTGCTTTCTGCCAAGTACATCACCCATTCCGTACACCTCTCCTTCTACTTACTGCCAGAGCCACCGCTCCAGAAAGAATAACTGTCAAAAGACTTCCTGCGGTTTTATAAATCGCAATTCCCTGCATATTCCCATATCCAAATATCGGCAAACCGATAATCAGAGCAAATATAATTCCTGCAACAGTTCCCTGCGGTTTCAATTCTATTCCTTTAAGGGTAAATATCGTTGGTAGCAGGGTAGCAGCTCTTAGTGTTCCGTACATCAGAAACAGGTGCGTTACTGTCAATCCTGGTATGTTGGCTACGGCAATTCCAACAGCCAACAGTAAAATCATAGCGAACTTTGTTTTTCCGAGTGTCTTTTCCTTGAAAATGTCTGTTGTGAGGGATGATATTGCACACAGGTTGCTATCTATCGTGGACAGCAGCCCCGATACAATCATAAACAGGAATGGAATAACCGCCCATGCCGGGAATAGTGTGCTTATCAGTTCAAAATTGATTATACCGGTATCCGCTGCGACATATCCCATGCCAGAACCGATAAAGCCAAGCACACCCATTGACAAAGGCACAATCCCAAACAGCAGCGCTCCCACAAAGAAAGCCCTGCCTATTCTGTCTTTTCTAACACAGAATGCCCTCTGCCAAAAGCACTGGTCTCCAAACGGTCCTGAGATAAGTCCTATCGTTGTTGGAAGTCCGAATCCTAAAAAGATTTCCCAGCCTCTCTTTGAGAATAGTGATCCGGCATCCCCTGCGGCTCCTCCTAAACCCGTAACCAGCGTTTCCAGCCCTCCACTATTCTTTACACCAAAAGCAACAAAACCGATGCTGGCGGCCAACATAAAGACCATCTGGAGCGCATCCGTCAGTATTGATGCTTTTATTCCGGAGAACTGCGAGTATGAAAATGCAATCGCAGCCATAATAATTGTCATGACTGCAAACGGTATCCCGGTAAGCATACTTAATATCTTGCTGCCGGCCAACAGCTGCACTCCCGTNGATAATGCCGACAATGCGCNGAGCTGGAACAGATATATNTTTTTCACAGCTTTGGAATGATATTTCCCATACATATAGCCGGATAGTGTAATTCCCTCCGGCATTTCTTCCCTTATCTTCTTTGCAAAGGGAATGAACAGTATCAGACACAGTACGTTCGGAACCAGAAACCAAAAGAGCCCTGCAAAGCCCTTCGTGTAGGCATTCTCGGTTGATGTGAACAGAGCTGGTGCCCATATCCATGTGGCAGCTATGCTCAATGCTGACACCATCCAGCCGGTATTCCTGTTTCCAACACAGAATTTCTCGATATTGTTCTCTTTTTTCGTCATAAATACTGTCACCCCAAACATTACCACTGCATAGGTCAACAGTACAATCAAAGTATAATCCATGCTTTTCCTCCATTTTTTTATTTGGAGGAGCTTCATGCTTTCCTGTGTCTGATTCTCTCCTTTCCCGGAAAAACTGCACGAAAAAAGGAAGTCCAATAGCCTCAGACTTCCTCCGATGTTCGATTCAGAATTTTACGAGTACAATTTTCTCACTTTCATAGTGAAAAATCAAGGAAGAATTTTTGCAGACGGTGGATTTAATGAACTTTCAATCCATCTACCCCAAAAATAAGAGCTGATAATCTTTCTGTTGCCACCTTGATATCCTCATATACATTTCTGGTAGATATGTTCTGCTTTTCTGCAATCTCCTTTGCCGATAGTGTCTTATACGCTACATACATATCCCACGCCACTTCCTTTCTGCGAAGATCAATCTCTCGGCTGGATGTATGCTCACAGTAGCTGTGGTACAATCCAAACATAACCTCAATATGAGATACAATAATTGCGGTTCTGGTGGCACTCCGTTTGATGCTCTCAATGATAACCTCATTGTCATAAACCGACATCATTGATTCCAGAATATCTATTGCAGATTCCTCCATCTGAGTTCTTCCAAATACTGAATTTTCTGCGTGTTCTTTCAGCATATGGTAGTTGCGAAGCAGCAGCTTGGTATTCCTCAATCGCCGATCCGCTCTCTTCCCCTGCTCCTTTTTCCGTTCCTGCTCGAATATTTTCAGAGCCTCTTTTGCCCCAATAGCGGCTGCTTTCTCATAAATATCCTTCAGCTGCTCATGTGTCAGAACTACCAGGGCGCCTTTGTCTGTTTTCTGACTATCCATGCTTTCGCACCTCCTTGAAATTTATTTCTAATTCATATCGAATTATGATATAATGTAACTGTCTGTTGGGAGGGTTGCGAAAGCACTCTCCTTTTTCCTTTCATTCTGAAACCGTCTGCAGATATTCTTCCATTGTCATTTGACCAGGGATATTGTAGTAGGGGGTATCAGCTGTCTCTGAAACACTGTCTTTGCGACTGCTTCGCAGGCTGGTACCGAACATCTTTCTGTAACAGACAGGTCCATACCCCGCCTCTCTGCTTGCTACACTTTTCAGCTTTCTCCCGCAATTCAAACAAATCATACGCACCACCCCTCTGGTTTTTCACATCTTTCAAACTCAATCACCCACACCCAAGGGTTGGCGTCCCATCCGCATAAATCGCATTGCTCTTTTTTTATTGTAGAATCCCATATGCGAATAAATAACTCTTTACCCTGCATATAGGCATTCTCCGGATCATTAAATGCTTCTGGTCTGAGCACCACTCCTTCCGCTAAGAAATCATCCAATGTCATATCTTTCAGACGTTCCACTCGGACATCCGTCACCCTCAGAAAGATTCTGGCAGCTTCTTTTGGCATATGTATCGATGGATGCCATTTCATCATTTTATCCGGATACCTTCCCGGCTGCGGAAATGGTGATGTCCATGCTTTATATACATATCCGTCTGTCCATTCACTCCATGTTTCTCTTACCCACAGAATATCCCCAACCAATGCTGGCGGTTTCGCATAAAGTACATGACCGCCACACTCATGGCTACCAAATCCAAATTTTCCAATATCCCTTTTATCGCCATCCACGCAATAACCCAACTTGTATTTCATATCTTTTTTAGGCTGTGGCTTTACTATTCGCCTTGTGTTGAGCTTTCTGTATTCCAAAATACCTTCTACCATTTCTGTATTAAACAAAATAGGTCTTATCACTCTACATTCCTCCCATTCTTTAATGCCCGCTTCTCAGCATGCAAAACAATAGCTCTGTCATTGGTCTTTTTCTGAGCCCCGGTATACAGTTCTGTATGATAGCCAACTTCCACCGCCCGCTCTCGTAATCAACTTCCGTTGGATTTTCAAATTCATCCGTTATTTTCGACATAAAAGGTATTGCAACCATTATTCCAAAATGTGATGATGAATCTGGTGCTACTTCATGTAAATGTTTCGCAAATGTTCCGTCATTAAAATCTGGTATCAAATCTTTATAACATTGCATTGTCGTTACTATGTAGTTCTTCTCTCCGAGAAAATTTAATCCATTTCCGCTGTAGACATCCTGCTTGCAGCTCTTGATCTCATAGCAGACAAATATGCCCTTTTCTATGTCCGACACAGAACACTGTCCTGGCGGAACAAATTGCATATAATCAACCCTCTTAGGTTTTCCTTTGGCTGAAAATGGGTCTATGCTGACTTCTTTTGCCCAATATTTCCCCGCTCCCACAAACCTGTCTGAAACGAGCAGGTTTCCCAGAAACTCCGTTGTCTTTTTCCTGTCCATCACAATCCCCTTTCTTTCAACTTCCGGCTGATAATTGGTATCAGCATTTTTGCCGACAATTTCATATGGATTGCTGTTGGAGCATCCACAATCTTAACCAGCATATCCAAATATACCTGTTCTGCAGATAACTCCTTTGCGTAATCCTCGGCCTGCTCCTTCGTCCTCTGCACAATAGGAATATCATTACACATTTCTGCAATCTCATGTATCAACTCCACGCTTCTACTTGTGAATACAATGTTGTTATCCTCCTGCGCCACAGGTTCCTCTAAAAGCTCGCAAATCATATCATCAATGTTCATTAAGTTACCGCCTCCTTCAAAACTTTTATATCAAAACCACTTTCTACAAATTGCTTAGTTTTCTTATGGTTGCATGCGTTTCCTAAATATGTATATATTTCTGCCATCTCTTCCTCAGAAAAACTTGTATCAAGAAAACTATTTATTCCATCCAACATAAATTTTCTGAATTTACGATTTCTCCACTCCTGATTAAATGGAGCTCCTTTGCACGCAGCC
>WFLX010137098.1_pt1 | contig 43126 bp, 40 predicted proteins | sample 4967041 | NCBI WGS metagenome assembly WFLX01 (sample SAMN12857096, study PRJNA449069) | gut metagenome | isolation source: stool from male and female vole | host: Microtus ochrogaster | place: USA:Florida | collected 2017
CATACTGTCCTCGTTCTTCTCCTTTTGTTGTCAGCATTTCCTTCACCTTCCCTTTCTTTCTATTATATCACAGATAGGCGAAAAAGCCAAGCTCTTGCTTGACTTTTTCGACAGACTGAGGTTCTGAATTTATCAGAACCTGTTTTTTAGTTTATTTCTGTTAAAAACACAGAACAAAAACCCAAATTTAGGTAAACTTTATATATGTTTTTTATTGCAGATATTGACAACAATCAAAGAAAGTATTATAATATATTTATAAAATATTACGAACATAATTTTAAAATTTTTGTAAAGGANCAATCATCNTNAAAGGTAAAATCAAAAAAGCANTTNCGCTTGTAATGGCAGNAGCNTTGACCGCTGTCGGNATGACTNCCGTGCTGTCGGTTTCGGCGTTTGAAAAAATCGAAGATGCCCCGATAATGACATCATTTCCATACACCATAGAGGGCGAAGACTTGGACGGTGCAGAACTCTGGACTTCAATCTATAATGACGAATTTCCCGATTATTCAGGAGAAGGATTCACATATCTTAACGGTGGTGCATTAAGCTTTACTGTTGCAGTTCCCTCGGATGGAATGTATCAGATTTCCGCAAGGGTGGTACAGATTCTTGACAACGACGACAAGGGCAGAATGGAAACCATTGCTGTAAACGGTTCGGAGTACAGCAAAAATGTTCCCTACCTGAACGAATGGACTGATTTTAATTTTGGTATTGTACGTCTTAAAGCAGGCATAAATAAAATAGAATTCCTTAACAAATACGGCTATATGGCTATTGATACGGTTACGGTTTCGGGTGCCGAGAAAAAGGACTATTCCCTTGCCACAGACGAACTTTGTGACCCTGATGCTACACCTGAAACAAAATCCCTTATGAAATACTTAAAGAGCGTTTACGGCAAGCACACAATTTCAGGTCAGCAGGAAATCTACGGTGGAGGTCACAGCGGTAATTATGAGTGGGAAAATGAATATCTTGAAAAATTAACTGGAAAAGTTCCTGCTATCCGTGGTCTTGACTTCATGAACTATAACCCGCTCTACGGCTGGGACGACGGCTCAACGGAGCGTGCTATTGCATGGGTCAAGGAAAGAAACGGTATTCTTACAGCTTCATGGCACATAAATGTCCCGATTGATTTCGATAACTACGAATTAGGTGACGAACTTGACTGGAAAAAATGTACCTATCAGAACTATCAGACTTCAGGAAGTACTTTCAACACTGCAAACGTACTTAAAGAAGGTACCAAGGAACGTGAATATTTTGAAGAAGCAATGAAAATGCTTGCCGAACAGCTTCAGAGACTTCAGGACGAAAATGTACCTATAATTTTCCGTCCTCTCCACGAAGCACAGGGCAATGAAGGTAATTACGGAGATGGTACTTCATGGTTCTGGTGGGGCGACAGAGGTGCGGAAGTTTACAAGGAACTCTGGAAACTCCTCTATACAACCCTTACCGAAAAATATGAACTTCACAACATAATCTGGGAATTCAACAGCTATGACTACTCAAATTCCCATACATGGTATCCCGGTGACGAATATGTTGACATTGTAGCATACGACAAGTACAATGTTGAATACAACAGAGGCGACGACAAGAGCAGCGGTCCTAACCTGCTCGCTATTTCAAGCAAATTCGACTACCTTTTCAAGCTTACAAACGGTAAGAAAATGGTTGCAATGGCTGAAAATGACACAGTTCCGGCTATGGACAATATGCTCATTGAGGACGCTAACTGGCTTTACTTCTGCCCGTGGTACGACGGCGGTGAGGACGGCGGAACTGCTTTCCTCGGCGAAGCTTATCAGGATTATGAAGAACTTACAAAAATGTATCAGAGTGAATACTGTATAACTCTTGATGAACTTCCGGAAAATCTCTATTCATTCAAGGGTGAAGAACCGCCCAAGACTATCACAACTACCACAAAAGTTCCGTCGGGTAGTACAACCACCACCACAACAGTCGGAATATCAGTTCCGGTTACGCTCGGCGATGCAAATGAGGACAACAAAGTAAATATTTCAGACGCAGTACTTATCATGCAGGCAATTGCAAACCCCGAAGAATTCAAGCTGACTGAAGAAGGAAAAAACAACGCTGACGTTGCTGACAGAGGTAACGGAGTAACAGCAAAAGATGCTCTTGCAATTCAGTTTGTTGAAATAAAGGCTATAAAAGAATCTGACCTGCCGTTGACTTCACAGGAAATTGAAGATTTGATAAAGTAATTTCAAAAAACTCTCCACTTAAGAGCGATACTCATATAGAATTTCTATTGACATATAACTCCTCTTGATGTATAATTTTAATAAGATAAATCGGAATTTGTAAATGAAAGGCGTTGAGAATTGTGTTTTTTCCACCAATAGTTTTAATACGAAAGAACTTGATTATAAAAAAATTGTCTCAATGTGGTGCTTTTACTGAGGAAACTGCTAAAACATTTTCGGAAGCCGGAATTATTAACCCTAATGGGTTCAAAAAAGTAAATGACACTTTAGAAAAACAAAGGGTATTAGTAAGAACTAAAGAAAACAAATATTACTTGAATAAACAATTGCAAATTACAATTTGGGATGGTATTATGCAACGTAAACTGAAATTACTTGGACTTGTAATTCTTTTGGGGATATTCACATTGATTTTGTACATTGTTTTGCACGAATTAGGTCATTGCATCGTTGCCGTAGCTTGCGGTGCTAAAATAACAGAGTTCAGTATCTTAACTGCACATATGACATATATTGACGGAAACTTTACGAATTTGGAAACAATGTGGTTTAATGCTAATGGCGTTCTTTTCCCTTTGATTATTTCTTATGTATATATGATTTTTTATCAAAAGAAACGTACAAATAGCCTATATAGAATATTCTCCTACTTTGCAGCAATTCTTCCGTTATTTAGTCTTTTGGCATGGGTGTTTATTCCTATCCTTATTCTAAATGATAACACAACAATCCCAATCGNAGATGATNGTGTAAATTNTTTANACATTTTTTCGACAAAATACAATCCTGTTTTAGTAATAATANGTGCTATTATACTGATTTCATTATCGCTAATACTTATGATTAAAAAAAACATAATCCAAAATTTTATTAGTTTGATGAAAGTAAAACAATAAATTCTGATTTATGCGAATAAACCAAATAATTATAATAAGCCCGAAAGTAGTTGAAAAACTGCTTTCGGGCATTACTTCTATATGCGTACTCGTCTTAAAACGAAGAGTTTTTTATTATTCATCATTATCATCATAGAAAACATTATATATAACAGCACGGTGACTGTAAGTACTCAGCACTATTCCGATAACTGCGTACATACTTACCATTGCCGTACCTCCTGCACTCAAAAACGGAAGCGGTACGCCGATAACGGGAGCAACTTTAAGAACCATTCCGATATTCATGACACAGTGTGCGAAAATCATTCCGAATGAACCTATACATATGAATTTTCCGAGACGGTCTCTTGTTATATGACTGTTTGCAAATATTTTCAGACATATATATGCAAGAATTATCAGAATACCTATTGAACCTACAAAACCGAAAACCTGTCCGGCATAGGTAAAAATAAAATCGTTGTGTATTTCGGGAACGTATATATATTCCCCAGCGTCTGCAAAAAGACCTTTTCCGAAAACTCCGCCTGATTTAAGGGCAGCAAGTCCTAAATCCTGCTGATATTCGATATAATCGGGGTCTGTTCCGGGGTGGAAAAGAATAAGTATTCTTTTTTTATGGAAATCACTGGGTGCAAAAAACCACATTGCCGCTACTCCTGCTGCTATCACAAAAGGAGCAATTACTACATATTTCCATGAAATTTTAGCAGAACATATCATAACTACAAATATGATAGCAAAAACAATTGCCGTACCATAATCGCCCTGTTTTCCTACAATTGCAAGAGGAACAGCGGCGTGCAGACACAAAAGTAGCATATGAATTGGTTTATTCATGTCCTCCTCGTCCCGTGAAAGATGATACGCAAATGTGAGTATAAAGACGATTTTCAAAACTTCGGACGGCTGAAACTGAAATGAACCCAGCTGAAGCCATGCTTTATCGTCCGCACCCTCTCTCTGATATCCCAGAGATGTAAATGTCAGTGCAACAAGTGCAAGTGCTATGGGAGTATATATAAACCATAGCTTTACGAGTTTTCTGTAATCCACGAACGAAAGCAGTATTGCAGCACCTATTCCAAGAATCATTGAAAAAAGCTGTGTCTGCCAGTAGCTGTCCCCTACTCCTTCCGTTATGCTGATACCGCTCCGGCTTATAGAATAAATCAGCAGAGTACTTATTACAGAACAGATTATAACGGCAATAAGCAGTCCGATATCAACGCTGTGTTTGTTTCCGGATAAATTTTTAAAAGCAGATTTCATTTTGTTCTCCTTACTTCTGATTTTTTCCTTTATTTTGTTACTGTGAAATTCCTGTCAAGAGCTCTGTACTGTACGGCTGCCGAGATATGTTTTTTTCTTATTGATTCACATTGTTCAAGGTCTGCAATCGTTCTTGCAACTTTCAGAATCTTGCTGTATATTCTCGCACTGAAATTCAGCTTGTCGAATATACCCTTTATGAAACGTGATGATTCTTCGTCAATGTGACAGTATTCATTGATTTTGTCCGGAGTGATAAGGGCATTGCACTTTATTGAGGTATCTTTAAAACGTTCTTTCTGTATCTCCCTTGCCGCAACCACCCTTTTTCGTATATCTGCGGACGATTCCTCACGTACTTCTGATGTAAGGTCGTCAAAATCCAGCGGAGCAACTTCAATGTGCAAATCAAAACGGTCAAGCATAGGTCCTGAAAGNTTTGAATTGTATGTTTCTATTTTTCTGGNAGAACATTTANATTGTACTTTAGGGTNNCCGTAATAACCGCACGGACACGGATTCATTNCACCTATAAGCATAAAATCACACGGATATGANNAAGTTCCNCNTACACGGGAAATAGTTACTGTTCCGTCCTCAAGAGGCTGTCTGAGCATATCAATCGTTTTTCTGCTGAACTCCGCAATTTCGTCAAGAAACAGAACGCCGTTGTGAGCCATAGAAATTTCCCCCGGCTGAACAACCGACCCACCTCCGATAATGCCTGCTTCAGAAGCCGTATGGTGCGGAGAACGGAAAGGTCTTTTTGTTATTATTGGCACTTTCTCCGTGACTAATCCCATAATTGAATGAATTCTTGTTGTTTCAAGTGCTTCTTCAAAAGTAAGCGGCGGAAGAATTGAAGGCATTCTCTGTGCAAGCATACTTTTTCCACAACCGGGAGTTCCTATAAGCATAATATGGTGACCGCCTGCCGCCGCAACTTCAAGGGCTTTTTTAGCAGACTTCTGTCCTCTCACATCAGCAAAATCAAGATGACTGTCATATGTGGTTTCCGTCGGTATGTATTTTTTGCACGGAGAAAGAATTTTCTCATTACGGAAATGTGATATGAGTTCTTCTGCACTTCTGACGGCATATACCTTGATTCCGTCAATAACCGACGCTTCAAGTGCATTGTCATAAGGCACAAATACAGAATCCATGTTCATTTCCCTCGCAAGCATGACCATTGACAAAACTCCGTTTATACGCCGGATATCCCCGTTAAACGAAAGTTCACCGACAAACGCACAGTTATCAGGTGATACCTCTATAAGTCCCTGTGCATACAGCAAAGCCATTAAAATTGCCATATCATGCACTGAACCACTCTTTTTTGTATTTGCAGGTGCAAGGTTTATCATTACGGACGAAACCGGAAAACTTATACCGCAAGCCCTGAGTACCGCCCGTATACGCTCACGGCTTTCTCTTACAGCAGCGTCAGGCAGTCCCACAATATCAAAACTCGGACTTCCTCTGCTGATATCAATTTCTACATCAACCGGAAAAGCGTTTATTCCCAGAATACCAAAACTCGAAACTTTGGCAAACAAAAAAATTCCCCCTTTTATTTCAGCTTTTACTATAGTATACCACTTTTCAACAAAAATGTAAATATATATTAAAAAATCTGCCGTACATATGTACAGCAGAATTTTTGTTTATTATTTGTTTCTTTCCATAAATTCAATAAAAAAGGGCGGATTCTGCTCCGCCCATAATTCAATATTCAGGTTCTTCTTCGGGAATTTCAATTGTCTGCTCTGCTTCTTCGTCAAAAATCTCCACAGTTTCCTCCGCATTGGTTTCCGGATATTCTGCGATTTCCTCTGCATTTTCTTCACTGCTTTCCATAGTTTCAGCAGAACTTTCCGTCTCTGTGGCTTCTTCGGTTACAGAAGTCACTTCTGTAGCTGCTTCTGTGGGCAGTTCGGTTGTTGACTGTACCTGCTCCATAGTACCCTCAATTTCTTTCATATCGGAAAAAACAATTTTCAGCTTATTGTTTTCCATTTCAAAAGAGGATAATTTTCCATCTCTGCTTACACAAATTATGTAGTTGCCGCCCTCAAGACTTCCGCTCACTTCAAGCATATCACCGTTTTCACTGCCTTTGAGTTCTTCAAGACGTGCATTTGTGTCAACTGCTTCAATAAGGTTCAGCATCATAGCCTTTACAGGAAGTGCGGACTGCGGAACTGAAAAATTAAGTCCCTTGTATGATGCAGTCACATTTCCACCGCTGAACTCCAGTTTTACACCGCTTAAAGTATTCGGTGATTCAAATTCAACGTCCCATACACCGTCACCGAAACGCTTCATAACTCCGTCCGCATTCAGCTTGTCAATTGTTATGTTCACGGACGACTGAAACGCACAGTTAAGCCCGTTTTTCCGTGAAGTTTCATTCTTTAGCGGAGCAGAACAGGCAACAAGAACAACAGCCGTAACAACCATGACCGCTAATGCAACAAGTCTTTTCATAATACCTTTCTCCAATCTTTGTATTTTTTTAAGACTTTTTTCACATCTGAGCGGTAAATTATAATTAATCGCCTGAATTTTTATGCTTCTCTTTTAATATTCCGAATGAATCAGACAGACAGTTTATAATATCTCTCGGAAGCATTGCCTCCTGCCCGAACTTTTCAGCGGCAACATCTCCGGCAAGTCCGTGAATATACGCTCCTGCACACGCCGATTCAAATGCACTGTAACCCTGTCCGGCTACTGCCCCTATTATTCCGGCGAGAATGTCGCCACTTCCACCGACGCTCATTCCGGCATTTCCTGTGGGATTAACAGAAGTAATATTTTTTCCTGCAATAACAGTCCCTGCTCCTTTGAGTACAACAGTAATACCGTATTTTTCCGCAAATTCTTCGGCAGAATCAAAACGGTTTTCAGATACCTCCGAAACACTGCATTTCAGCAGTTTGGACATTTCACCTGCATGAGGAGTTATTATAATGTCTGTCTTTTTCTTTAGTAAAATATCTATGTCCGAAGCTATGCAGTTTATTCCGTCTGCGTCAACAATTACGGGAACTTTTGAATTATGTACGACAAATTTCGTCAATTCAATTGTTTCCGGAGTAACGCCCATTCCGCAACCTATAACAACAGCGTCGGCACTTTCAAGTGCAGGAATAATTTTCTCACTGTCAAAACGCATAAAGCCGTTTTCATCGTGGGGAATTTCAATAAATGTTGATTCAGGAACAAGCACTGAAACCGTATCAATACATTTTCCGACCGTCGCAAGTCTGACAAGTCCCGCACCACTTCTCAATGCACCCAATACAGCAAAAAAAGCTGCACCTCTCATTAAATTACTTCCGGCAATAATAAGCACTTTCCCGAACGTTCCCTTATGTGAGTCACTACGGCGTACAGGTGGAAAATACGCAAGCTGTTTATTGTCCATAAGAGTATATTTTCTCTGATTTTCCAGAAAATCAAATGCCCCTTCGGGAATACCTATATCAGCAACAGTTATCTTTCCGCAATAATCCCTTAACGGATACTGTGTCATTCCGGTTTTCATACAACCGAAAGTAACAGTTTCATCTGCTTTAAAAGCTCCTGCGGAAACTGTACCTGTTCTGCTGTCTGCTCCGCTCGGAACGTCAACAGCTATTTTGTAAGCTTTTTTATTAAGACTGAAAATATAAGCAATTTTTCCTCTTAGTTCACCATGAAAACCTGTTCCAAAAATACCATCAACAAGTACATCTGCTTCTGATATATATGAATGATAATCTTCATTTATATTAATACGTCCGGAAATACGACCGTACATTTCCTGTGAAAGTTCCGTTTTTGGCATACCACGCACAAGAACAGTACTTATATTTTTATAACCCATATTTGCANGTTTTCCGGCTGCANAATAACAGTNACNGCCGTTATTTCCNGTNCCGACANGANNAACTATTTTCTTTTTCTTGTCATCTCCGCAATAACCGTCAATAACTTCCGCCAACTTTCTGCCGGCATTTTCCATAAGCTGTTTCTTTGAAACACCAAGTTTTTCTGATTCGTCCTCAAGAATTTTCATTTGTTCGGGGGTAACTATACGCATTTTTAACACGTCCTTTTCAAATAATTAAAATAATGGCTGTAATCTGTCCAGTATTCAAAATAATACATTATTTCCTGTTTAGACCTTGTTTCCAGCTTATGAACCGGATAATAAAACGGATTTTCAAAATTTGTATCAACCATATACATAATATATTTTCCGTTATCGAAATCACCATACCAGCCAAGGTCAATAAGCAGATTTTTATTTTCCAGTTGCAACAAGTCTTCACAAAGTTCATAACTGTACTCCGCACCGTCTGTTTCGGGGTCATATTCAGAAAAATTATTATACTTAACAGTCCAGCCCGAAGTAATTCTTAATGGCTGTAATTTAAAGAACTTCATAATTAGATATCTCCCTGTCAAGATAATCATAAAGCAATTGCCATATATCAAAATCTGTATTCAGATATAACTGACTTTCCAGTAAGTCAATTTTATCTGCAACTTCCGGATTCAGTTCATGGTCGTCACCAAAAACTGAAATATCATATTCCTTGTAATCAGAATTTAAAAATTCACCTCTCATAACGTCAGGCGGTGCAAGACGGCATATTTCGGAAAGTATATCAGCATCTTTATTGTCACCGATAGCCCTAAACGCCTTTATTATTTCCGGTGCATAATGTCNGATTNAATTTTCAAGAAAAGTAAANATNCCTTCCATNTTCNGTTCGGTGTCAAAAGCAATAATGAATAACGCTGTCTGTATAAAATCCGCAAGTCCACTACTCCATTCAGAGCGTTTAATATCCCACATTTCAAGTGAAAGTTTTTCACATATTTCTGCACCGGAAAAATTTTTTATATCAATATTACTTCCGTCAATCCATTTCATATTATCTTACCTTACTTTCAGGAATTATTTTTTTTATTCAATTCCTCTTTTGAAAATTTACTTCTCACATTTGCAGGAAGAAAGCGCTTTATATTATCAATCATTCTTTCGTCGGGAGAAAATACAAGCCTTGTAAGCCCATACACTTCATGCTGAAAATCGGCATAATATTCATGTGACGCTATGTTGTCGGAACTTATAACAACAGTCATTTCGGCGGTTTCTTCAATGTCATCACTGTACTTTCCGAAATCCGTAAACTTATTAACTTCAATACTTAGTAATGATTTGCGTTTTCTTTTTGCAATTATCTTGTCAATATCAAGCTCACCGTTGGTGAAAGCATATTCATATTCCACATGGGACGACTGTACAAGAAAAAAAGTTCCGTAGCCTGCTCCCATCGCAAGTATAAATCCTAAAAAAGAAAGAACAGGATTTCCAAGCGTAAGAAACCCGAAAAGTGCAAGTATTACTGTTCCGGCTGTTCCACCTGTTGTCATTAACATACGTCTGGTTTTGTCTGATGAAGTTTCGTTTTTCTTAACAAGCTGTTCTGCAAAATTATCCATAGTTTTAAATATCTCCGTTCTGTAAAGTAATATATATATAATATCACAAAAAATGACATAATTCAATAAATACATCTCTTTTTTATTTATTTTAACATATATACAGTATTTTCTTCAAACTATATTTGACGAAACTGATTTTATATGATATAATATAAAAAAACAGGAGACAGACATATGGAATTTATACTTATTATTTCAGTTATAGCAGTTCTTTGTATTATTTTTCAGGTAAGTACGGATATAATTATAATGTTTTCAATGATACTGGTATTTATTGTTTTCGCAGTTACCACGTTGCTTTTTATATGGTTTTTTATATGTCTGCTGTGTTCAGAAAAATCCGAAGCGGAATTTTCAAGAATCGGCAAATCCGGTAAAAATAAATTCGAAAAAGCTTATTATATAGTTGACGGCGTGGAATATCCCTGTATTTTTCCCGAAGAAAAACTATTCGGAATCAGTCTTTACAAAAAAGACAGAAAATATCATGTATGGCTTAACAGACGAATGAAATTTGTATATGACCGGTTTGCAACTTCAACTTGTATTTTAGGTTTTCTGACAAGTATATCTCTCGTTGTTATAACAGTTATCGGATATCTCAATGCTTAAGGAGGAAATGATGGAAGAACAGATTTATTGTACTCACGAAGTACATAAAAATATAGAAGAAAAAATTTCAAAAATGCTTCCCGACGAGGAAGTTTTATATGAGGCTGCCGAACTGCTTAAAGTTTTCGGCGACTCCACAAGAATACGTATTATTTTCGTGCTTTGTAACGGTGAAATGTGCGTCTGCGATATTGCAAACCTACTCAACATGACACAGTCTGCGATATCTCATCAGCTCCGTGTACTTAAACAGGCTCGCCTTGTCAGCACACGCAGAGACGGTAAAACTATCTTTTATTCACTCTGCGACGACCATGTAAAAACTATCTTCTATCATGCTATGGAACACGTAATGGAGTGATTTTATATGAAATACTTTGACTTTCATACTCACGCTTTTACAGATTCTCTTGCTGAACGTGCTTTGTCCGGTCTTTCGGAGACAAGCGGAAAAATTCCTGCAACCGACGGTACTGTAAAAGGTCTGCGTAAAATAATGGAAAAAAACGGCATTGATGAGTTTTTACTTCTTCCTGTCGCAACAAAACCGTCACAGCAGGTTTCAATAAACAACTGGGCTTCTGAAATAATGGGAAACGGTATTTATTCTTGCGGAACTATTCACCCCGATTCAGATGATGCACTGAACGAAATTGAACGCATAAAATCTCTCGGACTTTATGGTGTGAAATTCCATTCTGAATATCAGAATTTCTGTCCGGACGAAGAAAGAATGTTTCCGATATACAAAAAAATTGCCGAAGAAGGTCTTATAGCTGTATTCCACGGTGGCTGGGACCCTTTCGGAAACGAAAATATAAAATGTACACCCGAACATATGGCGAGAGCTGTTGAAAGAGTTCCTCAGCTTACTTTCATAGTCGCACATCTCGGCGGTATATATGTATGGGACGACGTGGAAAAATATCTTGCAGGACGTTTTGAAAATCTTTATCTTGACGTGAGTGTAATCGCAAGCTTTGATATGGACGAAAATCAGCTTATGCGTATTACAGAAGCACACGGAACGGATAAGATTCTTTTTGGCAGTGACTGCCCGTGGGACGACCCTGCAAACGAAATCAATATGATAAACCGTCTGCCCCTCTCCCACGAAGATAAAGAAAAAATATTCTATAAAAATGCCCGTCGGCTTCTTGGTATAACAAAAAATATATAATTTTACTGATTAATAAAATATTAGGATATTATAACCAAAATAATAACAACAGTCTTAAAAAAATATGGTAACATAACTACAAGCAGTTTTTTTGAAAGGTGGGTGAAAAATGAAAACTGCCAGCGATTATGAAAGAACAATTATAGACGTGGTTGAAGAATTTGACTATTCCACACAAAACGAATCTTATAGTAAAAATTTCCGCAAATGGAGGAAAAATAAAAACAATCCCTATACATTCAACTTTTCTGTAAATAAAAAAGAAAGTATTTTCATAGACGGTAAAGGCTTTGTAAGCAATTCCCCTGCTGCATCAGAACGTGAAACGATAAGCAGGATTTTTTTTATAATCGGTACTGCTATGCTTATATGGGTTACTATTGATAACATCATAGGAAAAATGATTATATATTTTCTCGATGTAACCGGAATAAATATACACACTACTTTTTTCAGTACTGCCTGCTACGGCGGCAGTATAGAGATTGTTACAGCACTTATAGCAATATCTCTTATCAAAATATATCTTCCTGCATTTTATATTCACAAAAAACTTAAAATGCCGTTTCGGGTTGAATTTATGAGTACCATGAATCACCCCTCCGAACTCATCGGAGCAATAGCACTTGCACTGGCAGTCTGTACGGTTACAAATATTCCCGATGCCTATTCAAGCAGTGCAAAAGAAATATACTCATACTTCAAAAGCATAAACACAGATATTTCAGTATGGGGACAGACAGAATACGTTATTTACACAATATTTGACGTTATTATAGTTTCAGTATCTTCGGAAATACTGTTCAGAGGTGCGATTTTTTCGGCACTCAGACAATTCGGTGACGCTTTTGCAATTATCGTCACTGCTGTCATGGCATCACTTTTAACACAGAATATTCAGGAAATGCTCACCGTTTTTCTTATTTCTTTAATTGCTTCGGCAGGTATGTTGAAAAGCGGTTCAATCTTTACCGCCTTTGCCGTAAGTACAGTATATAAAATGTATCAGCTTTCAATTGTTATTATCGAAATGAATAATTCAGAAAATATGTTCCTTATACGTAATCTTATAATGACGGAAATTTTTATTATCAGCAGTTTTATAGCAATACTGATTCATATGAAAAATCACAGAAACAGACATTATTTTGCTGAATACCATTCTGATATATCTATGAAAGAACGTCTGATATTTTCATTCAAATCTTTTCCGTTTGCGGCGGTGGCGTTTGTCTGTCTGATTGCCGCAATAATAAAAATCGCTTATTAGGAGAATTATGGACGAATATATGAAACGAGCCGTTGAACTTGNTGAAANNGCTGCAANNGNGNGTGAAGTTCCTGTGGNANCTGTTATNGTAAAGAAAANTANCGGNGAAATAGTTGGCGAGGGACGAAATATGCGTGAGGGCAGAAAAAATGCCCTCGCCCATGCCGAGATAATGGCAATAGATATGGCGTGCCGTACTCTCGGAGGCTGGAGACTTCCGGAGTGTGCCATATACGTTACATTAGAACCGTGTCCTATGTGCTGTGGTGCAATCATAAACGCAAGAATCGACAATGTTATTTTTGGTGCATACGATATAAAAAGCGGTTCTGCCGTATCAGTTCAGAAAATGTTTGAACTGCCCTATAATTACCTGCCGACTGTAACAGGCGGTGTTATGGAAAAAGAATGTGCGGACATTTTGTCCCTGTTTTTCAGTAATTTAAGAAAAAAGAAAAAAATTCGAAAAAATTTTCAGAAAACCCTTGACAAATGATTTTTTTTGTGCTATAATATTTAAGCAGTCAGGTGATAAGCCCCTTGTAAAACCTGATTATACTGCAATGCGAGTGTGCTGGAATAGGCAGACAGGCACGTTTGAGGGGCGTGTGTCGAAGGACGTATGGGTTCAAGTCCCATTACTCGCACCACTAAAAGACTTCTCAACCGAGAGGTCTTTTTTATTTTTCACAAACATAATATATAAATAAATCCCCTTGTTACAGGGGATTTTTCTTTATAGTGCCTCAAAATTATATCCGTACTTTTCTGCAAATTCCTGTGCAGGAGAATTTTCATAACCAACTATCTTAAGACGACCTTTATTCAGAAGCATATCTTCAAAAATACTGTGAATATCGAGACTGGGATTTAACACGGTTATTCTTTCCAGACACCCACAATCCGCTAATGCCCATGCTCCAATACTGGCAACACTTTCGGGAAGTATTATTTCCCTTAACGACCAGCAATTACAAAACGCCTCTTTTTCAATAGTTTTCACACTATCAGGAATATTTATCTTTTCCAAGTATTTACAATTTTCAAATGCACTGTCACCAATATTAATCACACCATCGGGTATTGTTACAGAAATTAAATTTTCGCATTGGCTTTCATACTGACGAAATGCCCAGCCAGCAATACTTGTTACACCATAAGGAATAGTAACATCACCTGAACAGTTTTTACCTTCAATCAGAACATTATTTAAAACAACAAGCGGATTCTTTTCAATTTTTTCAGAAAGCCAGCCCGTTCCGCTAAAGGAATTAAAGCCGAAATATGATGTTGTTTCGGGGATATTTATTTTTTTAAGTTCGGTACAGCAATAAAATGCACAGTTCCCGATACTTTCAACGCTGTCAGGAATGATTATTTCTGTCAATACCTGACAATCGTCAAACGCATAATCAGAAATACTTGTCACTCCGTTGTCTATTACAACTTTCTTAATTGAAGATTTCTTTCCAAACCATAATTTTTTTCCTGTCATTTCATATGGTTCAATCTGCATATCTCCAGTACCACTAATAGTAAGCGTTCCCTCGTCGTCAAGTTCCCAAGTTATACTTTTTCCGCAAGTTCCAGACTTTTTCTCACTTCTCATATCTATTTTCATGCACGAAACAAGTCCGGCACTGACAGCACACATAACAACAGCCATAATTATGACTGAAATTTTCTTCATTATTCCCATAAATACCACCTTTTCAAATATATTTTTTATTATAATATAAAAAATATCAAATGTCAATAAAAAATCCGCCGTACACATGTACAGCGGACTTTTATTCAATTACATCAGTTCACATATAAGATTAGAAAATTCAACAGGATTTTCAATATTCATGCCCTCAATAAGAAGTGCCTGACTATAAAGGAGTTTTGCGTATTTACCGAGCTTGTCCTTATCGCCGGATTCTTTCATGGATTTGAGTTTACCGAAAATTTCATGTTCGGGATTTATTTCAAGAACTCTCTGGGCGGTTATCTTCTGTCCGTTCGGCATTGAGTTGAGGACTTTTTCCATTTCAAGGGAAATTTCACCCTCACTTGTAAGGCATACAGGGTGTGACTTAAGTCTCTGTGAAAGAATTACCTTTGAAACCTTGCCGTCAAGAGCGTCTGAAAGTTCTTTAAGGAGGTCAGCGTTTTCTTCTTCCTTAGCTTTGATTTCCTCCTGTTTTTCGGTGTTTTCAAGACCGAGGTCGTCAGCCGAAACAGACTTAAATTCCTTGTCCTTATACTTGATAAGTGTCTTTACTGCAAACTCGTCAATATTGTCTGTGAGGTAGAGAATTTCAAAACCGTTGTCCTTAACAAGTTCGGTCTGCGGAAGCTGTTCGATTCTTTCAACGCTTTCACCTGTTGCATAGTAAATGAACTTCTGTTCTTCACGCATACCTGTAACATACTCATCAAGTGTTACAAGCTTGTTTTCTTTTGAGGAAGTAAACATCAGCAAGTCCTGAAGCTTTTCCTTGTTCATGCCGTAATCACTGTAAATACCGTATTTAAGCTGTAAACCGAAAGCTTTCCAAAACTCCTCATACTTTTCACGGTCATTTTTAAGCATCTTCTTAAGTTCACTGCTGATAGTCTTTTCAATACTCTTTGCAATAACTTTAAGCTGTCTGTCATGCTGGAGCATTTCACGGGAAATATTAAGAGACAAATCCTCCGAATCAACAAGACCCTTAACAAAGCTGAAATAATCAGGCAAAAGGTCGGCACACTTGTCCATGATAAGAACGCCGTTTGAATAAAGCTGTAAGCCCTTTTCGTACTCCTTTGAATAGAAGTCGAACGGTGCTTTTGCAGGAATATACAGCAGAGCGTTATAATTTGCATTACCCTCGTTCTTTACGTGTGCATAACGGAGAGGTTCGCTGTAATCATAGAACTTTTCTGTATAGAAATGCTTGTAATCTTCTTCTTTAAGTTCAGTTTTGTTTTTCTTCCAGAGAGGTGTCATACTGTTGAGTGTTTCAACTTCAATATATTCCTCGTATTCGGGAGCTTTTCCTGCCTCCTTGTCCTCGTCGGACATTTCAACGGGACGACTATGTGTCATTTCCATCTTAACGGGGAAACGAATATAATCAGAATATTTCTTGACAAGTGATTTAAGTCTGTACTGGTCAAGGAAATCAGTGTAATTTTCGTCGTCTGTATCTTCAAGAAGTTCAAGAATAATTTCAGTACCTGCATTTTTCTTTTCAGCTTCGGTAATCGTATAGCCGTCAACACCCTCTGATTCCCATTTATAAGCCTTGTCACTGCCGTAAGCCTTTGAAATTACAGTAACTTTCTTTGAAACCATGAAAGCGGAATAGAATCCGACACCAAACTGTCCGATAATCTGATTATCTTCTTCAAGCTTGTTTTCGTTCTTGAATTTAAGTGAACCGCTGTTAGCGATAGTACCGAGATTATTTTCAAGTTCTTCTTCGGTCATACCTATGCCATTGTCGGTAATTTTCAAAGTACGTGTATCTTTATCGGCTGTAATCCAGATTGCGAAATCGTCCTTGTTAAGTCCCACTTTATCGTCAGTAAGGGATTTAAAATAGAGCTTGTCGATAGCGTCGCTGGAATTAGAGATAAGTTCTCTGAGGAAAATTTCCTTATGCGTATAAATTGAATGAATCATCATTTCAAGAAGTCTTTTAGACTCTGCTTTAAACTGTTTGGTTTCCATAAAAAACATCTCCCAATCATAATTTTTAGCACTCTCGTTCTGTGAGTGCTAAAAATAGTATATAACTTTTTCACACCTAAAGTCAAGTGTCAGGAGAAATATTTACAATTTGTTAATATTTGAGGTGTTGTTTGCATTATTCCGGAAATATAAATATTAAATATCAAAAAATTATTCACTTTTTATAAATTATTCCTCAGAAAGCTATTGACATCAGACCGGAAAAAGTATATAATAATTATGTTGTATTTATTTGCAGAATATTACTTCAGGCAGTATTTGCAGCTTTATTTTAAATCATTAGGTGACGGCTCTTACTATAAAAAGATATAACGAATCTGCCGTACCTTTACTTAATTATGATAACGGAACAAATATGAACATCTGTTTGTCCGGCTATGTTTTGCGGGCTGTAATCTCCATGATTAGGCTCTTAATCAATATATTTTAACAAATGAATAAAATGATGCGGCATTTACCGCCTTTAAGTAGTAATCAGATTTATGATACAAGATTATTAAATNNTTCTATTAAAGGAGGTAATGCACTGTATGAACTTGATTCTTTCTATTGTCCTTATTATCGTTGNTCTGANAATAGGTGGACTTNCTGCCNGTTTTATNACTTNNAGCAAAGCCTACAAAAAAGGTGTTGAGGCAGGTATTGAACAGCGTAAGCAACAGGCGGAATCTGTTATGGGTTCAGCCGAAACACAGGCAAAGCGTATTATTGAGGACGCTGAAAAGGACGCTGATAACAAGAAAAAAAGTGCGTTAGTTGAAGCTAAGGACGAAATTCATAAACTCCGTACCGAAGCAGACAAGGAAATCAAGGAACGCAGAGCAGAGCTGTCCCGTCAGGAAAGACGTATGCAGCAAAAAGAGGAAAATCTCGACAAGAAAAACGATAACCTCGAAAAGAAAGATGATATCCTCAATCAGAANATCNAATCCGCTGACGAAAAACTCAAGGAAGNTGAAACTATCAAAAAAAGTCAGATGGACGTTCTTGAAAGAATTTCAGAATTCACAAAGGAACAGGCTAAGGAATACATAATTTCCAAACTTGAAGATGACCTCATACACGAAAAGGCTGTCAAGGTCGCTGCCTATGAACAGCAGGTTAAGGACGAGTGTCACGAAAAGGCAAGGAGTTACATTTCTCTTGCTATTGCCAAGGTTGCATCAGACCAAGTTTCAGAAACCGCTGTTTCCGTTGTTCCTCTCCCTAACGACGAAATGAAAGGTCGTATTATAGGACGTGAGGGCAGAAATATCCGTACACTTGAAACCCTTACCGGCGTTGACCTCATTATTGATGATACTCCGGAAGCTATCACTCTTTCATGCTTTGACCAGATTCGCCGTGAGGTCGCAAGAATTGCCCTTGAAAAACTTATTGCTGACGGTCGTATTCACCCGACACGCATTGAAGAAATGGTTGACAAGGCTCGCCGTGAGGTTGAATACCGTATAAAGCAGGAGGGTGAACGTGCCGTTATTGAAACCAATGTCCACGGCATCAACCACGAACTTATCAAGCTTATCGGCAGACTTAAATTCCGTACAAGTTACAGACAGAATGTGCTTGACCATTCTATTGAAGTTGCTAAACTCTGCGGAGTTCTCGCCTCAGAACTCGGCGTTGACGCAAATATGGCAAGACGTNCNGGACTTCTTCACNATANCNNTAAGNCTCTTACNTNCGAAATCGAAGNTNCACACGTNCAGNTANNTNTTGACGTCTGTAANAAATANANCGNAAGTNCTGTTGTNNTNCNCGCTGTGTNAGGCTCACCACANTGATGTNNAACNAAAGANAGTAATCGCCTGCATTGNTCAGGCTGCCGACGCTATCTCTGCCGCAAGACCTGCCGCAAGAAGCGAAAATTATGAAAGCTATATCAAGCGACTCCAGAAACTTGAAGAAATCTGCACCTCTTATGACGGCGTTGAAAAATGCTTTGCTGTTCAGGCAGGACGTGAAGTCAGAATTATGGTTGTTCCTGAAGTCATCAACGATGAAAAAATGGTACTCGTTGCAAGACAGATTGCACAGCAGATTGAGTCCGAAATGGATTATCCCGGACAGATTAAAATCAATCTTATCCGTGAAAGCAGAGTTACTGACTACGCCAAATAAAAGTTAATATTATGCGGACGGAAAAAACTGTCCGCATTTTTCATAATCGGGGTCATAAATATTATTATAAAGGAGATGTTATAATGAAAATGAAATCATTCAAAAGAAAATTCATAGCGTTGTCTGCTGCGGTTTCTGTTTCGGTATGTGCAACGACGCTTCCTGTACTTGCCGACTGGCAACAGATAGGCTGTATGGGCGACCTGAACCAAGACAGTCAGGTAAATATTGCTGACCTGCTCATTCTCTCGAAACATATTCTCAACCAACTCTCCCTTACGTCCGAAAATTCTTATTATATAGGCTATAATTACTATTCGGTCAACGGAAGCGATGCCGACGATTCCCTTGAATACTTACAGACTGCCGATATAAATCAGGACGGAAAAGTTGATATTTTTGACCTGATTATGATGAGAAAATATGTTTTAAACCGTCAGGGAGACCCTGTTTACAAATGGGTTGAAGATTCTCAAACTCCCGTATCATCTTCAACGACAACCACAACAACGTCCACAAGTTCTTCTCAGTCTACGGAAACAACTTCTTCAACAACCGTTGTAACATCAGAGTTTGCTGAAGCTCCGGTAAAAGACCTTTACGGTTCTATGCCCTCTCAGAATAATGCGGAACTCGTTATATTCTATGTCGATTTTCCGGACTGTCCATACACATACGAACCGTCTACTGAAGAAATAGAAAAAATTGCTTTCGGCGAAGAAAATTCCGAGGACAGAAACTATCCGTTTGAAAGTATGTCGGCTTTCTATAACCGTTCGTCAAAGGGAAACTTGAAGCTCGACGGAAAGGTTTTCCGCTATACCACAAAGGAAAACAAATCCGCATATGAGGGTGATATATATCATGTTGACCTTATAAACGAAGTTTTTCAGGCGTTTGAAAGCAGTGAGGACTTTACGGAATTTGACGGCAACGGCGATAAAATAATTGACTCTGCTCTTATATCCGTTCCTACAGAAGCAGGTTCGGACAACTGGTGGCCGGCTGCCGGACAGTACGGCGGACAAAGTGACATGAAAGTTGACGGTATGTCCATAGGTCACGTCATAGTAGGAAATGCTCAGATAGAAAGCAAAGCCGACTACAAGAATTTCAACAGCAGTTATGTTCACGAAATAGGTCACTGTATGGGACTTCCCGATTTCTATCTTTATACCAATGAAAAGGACTTTGAGGGTATGCACGGTTCGGCAGGTTATGAACTAATGGACGAAGCTAATTCCGATTTGTCCGCAGTTTCAAAGCTCATGCTTGGTTGGTTCAAAAGAAATCAGGTAGAAATATATGACAGTTCGNCNGGTACTCAGACATTCACTCTNACAAACGCANAGACAGAAAACGGCAACTGTGTTATTATTCCGTATGGAAAGTTTGANGATAACTATTATTCAGAANTNTTTATAGTGGAATACACTACCCTTGACGCAAATAACAGTCGTATTAAAAAGGATTTCTGGTGGAAACCTACAGGAAGCGGTATACGTGTTATTCATGTAAACGGCGAAATAAATGATAATTATTGGTGGAAATACTGGAAATACGCAAGCGGTGAAAATGCTGCCACAAACAACGACGAGGGAAAGCGTTTCGTGAGAATTATCGACGATACTGATACGGATAATCTTTATCATACGGGCGACGTAATTGACAGCAGTATTTCGGGATTTAACTGGTATGATGCAGACGGAAATCAGTCTGTTGACCCCAAAATTAAAATAACCGTAGGCGAACTCAGCGACGATACTTATACAATCACGATTTCAGAAAAATAACTATAAAGAAAGGTCTGTAAAATGTCAAAGCAATTATTCAACACAACCGAAAAATCTAATTTTATCCTCAACATGACTGAAGAAAAATATTCTCAGCTTGCTGTCTTTGGTCTTTCGTCTGCTTGTTTCACAACGGCAGTTTTTGCGGTTATACCGGAGTTCGCCGACAAGCTTTCATATTCAATAGTATCCGGCGGACTTGCGGTTTCCGGCGTAATATGTATGATTCTGGCACTCATTGCGGTCATGAAAAAATACATAGACCCTAAAAAAAATCTGCCTTTCTGTGCATTTGGTGCAATGATTATATGGGGAATTGTTTCTCTAATAAATTCCTATTCCGTAAGTACTTCATTTTATGGATTTTCGGGACGTGGTGAAGGTCTTTTAGCTATTGCATTTTATTTTGGATTCTTTATAACTGCAATGTCGGTAAAACGTGAAAAAGCCATAAATATAATTATAAATTCACTGATAGCGTCGGGACTTCTTCATTCCGTCTTTGCGCTGATTCAGGTATTCACCGGAAAACTCAGTCACTACCGGTTTGTATCTCTGAAACTTCATGCAAATGCGGCAAGCGGTCTGGCACAGTCTCCGATTTTTCTCGCAATGGTTCTCAGTCTTGCACTTACGGCAGCACTTGTTACTGCCGTTCTGACTGACAGCAGAAAACGCCGTATTTTCTGTATTGTGAGTGCCTGTGTATTCTCGTTTGTTATGATGTTTACATACTCAGTTATGGGAATAGCCGGAATTATTCTTGCGGTACTCTCTGCCGGAATAAGCGTATTTATCAAGAAATCACCGAAAATAAAGCTTGTCTCACTGTTTTCGGCCATAGTTCCGGCAATAGTTTCTGTAATTATCGTAAATGCCGGACTCGTCGGGGAAATCTCCTCGTATAAACTCTATGACGGCTATACACTCTGGTGGGCTGACTCTTATATGAGACTTTCAGCAAGCGGAGACTATGACAGCAGTAAACTTGATATATCAGATACAACGGCTGTTTACAGCTATCTAAATAAAACAACTTATGATATAATTAAGAAATATCCCCTTACAGGTACAGGTCCTGACCAGCTTGTCTATCCTCAACTTTACACATACGGCGGTCTTGACCCCGAAACCACAAGCATAAATGATATTATCGCACTTAATCGTGGAACTTTCGACAAGGTATACAATGAATATCTGTACACCACTGCAACTCGTGGTATTCCCTCATTAATTGCACTTATTCTCATTCTCGGGTCGGTACTGCTGAATGGTTTTAAAAAAATAAAAAAATCCCCCTCTGATACGACTGTCTGTACATTTATGATGTTTGTGTGCGGAATTATTATATTCTTCATAGGTTGCGGAAATATAACATTTTCGCCGATATTCTGGACAGCAGGCGGATTACTTATGTGTTCCGCAAAAAAAGAATAGAATCATATTATATGCGGATTCCGATAAATTATGTAAGTGTAACCTAACAAAAAAGTATTGATTTTTTCTGTCAATATGATAAAATATAAGTACCAAGGATTTATCCTGAAAATTTACGGAGGTGCTTTATTATGGCATATATTATTAATGATGACTGCATCAGCTGTGGTGCTTGTGCAGGCGAATGTCCTGTAGACGCTATTTCTGAGGGCGACGGCAAGTATGTTATCGACGCTGACGCTTGCGTAGAATGCGGTGCTTGTGCAGGTGTTTGTCCTGTTGCTGCTCCTGTTGCTGAATAATTTTACAGAACATGAAATATAAACAGTCTCTTTAACGGGACTGTTTATTTTTTTCTTGACAATATATATTATTATGTGTTATACTATGGGTGTACATGAAAAAATTATATCAGCAAAATTCAGAAAATTATAAAAACGGAGGATTAGATATATGAAAAAATTAAAACTTACTGCAATTATTCTTGCAATGTCACTTTCTGCCGTATCGGCTTTTTCCTGTTCAAATAAAACCCCGTCTTCTCCTGAACAGTCAATTACAATTATTGANCNTAANCAGCCTGAACAAGAACCCATTACTAAATATTCAGCAGACGCAAACAAGACAAATTCTGCTTTCGGTCAGGAAATGGAAGTAAACAGCACTGCTTTCACACTCAATTCTGTTGTAAGAATCAAAGATGCTTCTTCCGGAAGTGATTATATTTATATCAATGTTACAATAAAAAACAAGACAGATATAGAATATAAGATAAGTTCATTAAACAATTTCTTTTTGGCTCTCCCCGACAATAAGGAAGTTTCATCTGATGTGCGTACAAGGCTGTATGCTTTAAATAACTTCTCTAAATGTGTTGATGACTATATTACAATTCCCTCAAACGGCGAATTTACAGGTTTCCTTGCCGGAGGCTTCGTTGTTCCTTCCGGAACAGATTCAATGACCGTAGGTTTCTTCCCGACTCTTGACAACGAAATCAATAAATCAGAAGTAATACTTGCTCCTGTAAGTGCAGACGATATAAGCACAGATGATTCAGTCTTAAAATAACCAATACCAGAAAATTTTTCTCCCCTGCCCTGAATGGCAGGGGGATTTTTATTCAAAAACAGGTTTTCTGTTACGCTGTACAGCTGAACCACATACAGCAAGTACAGACAGATAAATTATTCCGCCGACTGCAACCGATACAGCAAGTACTCCGAATCTTCCCATACCTAACNGCTGAGTAATTCNGCAAGCAAGATACGCCGAACCGNCACACATTGCACCTNCGTAGATAATCCCTNCAAATGACGAAAATTTAAGATTTATTTGTGAATATTTTATGTAAAGTCTTACCGATACGGCAAGTATCACGGCATAGCACAATGATGTTGATAACGCTGCACCGTCCACACTCATCAGCGGTATAAGAATAATATTTCCGGCAAGCTTTATCACAGTTCCGAGAATCATTATTTTCATAGGCAGAGCAGCTTTCCCGATAGCCTGCAACATACTGAAAAGTGGAAACGATATACAAAGACAGACCATTCCGGGCATAAGAAGTCTAAGAGCATTTATACACACAGCCGTTTCGTCCGTCTGTTGCGGAAAAAGAAAGCCGAGTATTTCCGGTGCAAGTACGGCAATTCCGAAAGCTGNCGGTACTGCAATGNCGGCAGACGTGNGCAGAGCCTNCATGGTATTTTNCGANAGGGATTTTATATTCCTGTTTTCCCATGNTTCCGTAATGCATGGCAGAACACCTTTGCCAAGCATATTAGTGACAGACGGCACAAGGTTGAAAACAGTAAGTGCAATTCCGGCAAACGAACCGTAAATAAAATCAGGCAGTTCCTTTTCATCAATTCCGGAAGGATTATTCATTCTGCTCCCGAAATGTGATATGCAACCGATAACAGTCCACATATCTATCAGGGCAGTCAGGTTTGTAACCACCGCACTTATTCCGGTAGGAACAGCGTTAGCAATAAGTTCATGGGATATATCCTTTCGTTGCATTATAGTATTTTCACCGCCGGAAAAATTATTCTTTCTGAAAATCCTCATAAATCCGAAAAAAAGCGTTGCCCCTACCGACGACAAAGTAACACCAAGTATTCCGGCTGCCGCAGCAATCGCCCTTGTATCACTTATTTCAGGAAAATAAACCATTATTTCACTGCTGTGATTTGTTACGTATCTGCACAGAAAAAGACCTGCGGAAACTTTTACAATGCCCTCTGTCAACTGTGAAAAAGCCGTAGGATACATATTGCTCATACCCTCGTAATATCCACGCTCAACCGCCGTTATACAGCCGAAAAATACTGATGGCGATATCATGNCAACCGCTAACNANGCTTCTGTACTTCCGGCAGAANAANCNNTGAAANNCTTNGAAAGNAGAAACGTCACAGCACTNCCGACAAGNCCGACGGCAGAAAATAAAATCAATGCTGTACTGCGGACTTTTTTTGCGTTTCTGTACATTCCTAAAGCAATACTCTGTGCGGTCATTCGGGCGACGGCTGACGAAAGTCCCGTAACCGTCAGTGCATAGACAGGCATAAAAAGACTATATGCACAGCTGAAATAACTCATTCCGACACCGCCGAGCAGATTAGTAAGTGGTATTTTAAACAATGCCCCCAGAGCCTTTGCAACCGCCGCTGAAAGCATAAGTATAAGCGAACCTTTCAGAAAATTCTGTTTTTTCAAAAAATCACCCTTTACAATTACAGTCATTAAGAAAATTATAGTTCAATTTTCTTGTTTTCACAAAAATATATGTTGCAGAATCAGAAAATATGTGGTATAATATAAAATAAGCTGTTTTCAGCTTCCAAATTCACATAAATGACATAAACTGAAAGGCTGGTTTTAAAAATGAACTATAAATTTTCTGATAAAGTAACCAAACTTCAGGCTTCTGCTATCAGAGAAATTCTCAAATTCACATCAGTCCCCGGTGTAATCTCCTTTGCGGCGGGAAATCCTGCTCCGGAGGCTTTTCCGACAGAAAGAATCGCTGAAATCTCCGCCGAGCTTCTCCGTGATGACCCTATTCTTGCTTTACAGTACAACATTACAGAGGGTTATGCACCTCTGCGTGACTTCCTGAAAAAATGGCTCTCCTCTAAGGGCTGTTACAATTCGGAATACGACGATGTTATTGTAACATCAGGCGGTCAGCAGGCAAACGAACTTTCATGTAAAGTGCTTCTCAACGAGGGCGATACTCTTCTTTGTGAATCACCGTGCTTTATAGGTTCGCTGAATGCTTTCCGTTCATATAACGTGAATCTTTTCGGTGTTGATATGGACGATAACGGTATTAATCTTGAAAAACTTGCAAATGCCGTANAAACTNAGANNNNTGTTAAAATGTTATATGTTATCCCGAATTTTCAGAATCCGACGGGCAGAACAATGTCACTTGAAAAGAGAAAAGCTGTCTATGAACTCGCCTGCAAGTATGATTTTATCATTCTTGAGGACGACCCATACGGTGAATTACGCTTTGCAGGTGAAAATGTTCCGACAATAAAGAGCCTTGACAAAGAAGGACGTGTTATCTATTCAAGCACGTTTTCAAAAATTCTCTCGTCAGGTTTCAGAACGGGATTTGTTTCCGCACCTGCTCCGATTATTCAGAAAATTGTTGTCTGCAAGCAGGTTTCAGACGTTCACTCAAACATATGGGCTCAGGTTGTTTCACACCGTTTCATGACTTCTGTGAACTTTGATGAACATTTCAAGGGTCTGCGTGAAATTTACAGAAAGAAANGNGANTTGATGTGTTCTNACATTGATAACGGATTTTCTGAAAAGNTTTCNTATGNCAGACCACAGGGCGNACNTTTCGTATGGNGTACTCTCCCCGACGACTGCGATATGAACGATTTCTGTAAAAAAGCTATTCAGGAATACAAGATTGCCGTTGTTCCGGGTAATTCGTTCAGTATTGACGAAAGCGAAAAGAGCCATTCATTCCGTCTGAACTACTCCACACCCACAAACGAACAGATTGAAAATGGTATGGAAACACTCGCAAAAATGACTAAGGATATACTCGGTTAAACTGAATATATCTTAAAAATATCTTATAAATGAAAGGAATNTTACTATGCCAAACAAAATGACTGAAAGATATGCCGTAANTCAGAAGTACCTTATGACANGAGGTCAGGCTATCAACTTCCCTGNACGTTTCTTCAATGCAAACTTCAAGAAAAATGAAGTCTTCGGTGTCGTTATCGACATTCCGATGTCCCCGACAGTCCTCACTTCAATGGTATGCTTCATCAACGGTGCTGCTAACCTCTATNTCAACAACGGTGGCGANTATACAGGTGCTTCNCAGAAGNACAGAAATCTCGTTCAGGCTACTCATACACTCGTATCAAACGCAGGTCANCTCCTTCCGAAATGTCAGAAAACAAAGACATATGACCTTCCGAAAGGAAAAACTCACAATATTTTNCTGCTCACAAAGAACGCTGTTTACAAGANAGAGATCNAGCCGGGTATCATTCCGGAAACAGAGCCTGAACTCCGTACATTCTATGTACTCTATCAGCGTGTTCTTAACGAACTCAGAAGCTGTCAGCTCAAGGACGAAGCAGCAACACGCAATGCAAAATAAGGAGATGTTTTTCTGAATGGAAGATAAAAAGCTGATTTTCAGCGGTATCCAGCCGACAGGCACTTTTACCCTCGGCAACTATATCGGTGCAGTAAGAAACTGGGGACCTCTCCAAGATAAGTACAACTGCATATACTGTGTTGTCGATATGCACGCTATTACCGTAAAGCAAGACCCCGTAAAGCTCAGACAGAATACTATAAATTCATACGCACTTCTTATGGCGTGCGGAATTGATGTGGAAAAATCCATACTCTTTATACAGAGTCATGTAAAAACCCATGCAGAACTAAGCTGGATTCTCGGCTGTAACACACAGTTCGGCGAACTCTCACGTATGACGCAGTTCAAGGATAAAAGCAAAAAGCACGCCGACGACGTAAATTCGGGACTTTTTACCTACCCCGTACTCATGGCGGCTGATATCCTCGCATATAATGCCGACCTCGTTCCCGTAGGTGTTGACCAGAAACAGCATCTTGAACTTGCAAGAAACATTGCACAGCGTTTCAATCAGAGATACGGCGACTTCTTTACACTTCCCGAACCGTATATTGCAGAAGTCGGTGCAAAGGTCATGTCACTCCAAGACCCGACAAAGAAAATGTCCAAATCTGACGAAAATCCTAACTCTGTTATTCTCATTCTCGACGACAAGGACACTATTATCAGAAAGTTCAAGCGTGCCGTTACTGACAGTGATACAGAAGTCTGCTACCGTGAGGGCAAGGACGGTATAAATAACCTTATGACCATTTATTCAAGCGTTACCGGAAAAGACTTTGCGTCTATCGAATCTGAATTTTCCGGAAAGGGCTACGGCGACTTCAAGCTTGCTGTAGGCGAAGCTGTTGCAGACCATCTTGAACCCGTAAGAACAGAGTTTGCAAGACTTATTGCTGACAAGGCATATCTGAAAAAATGCTATACCGAAGGTGCAGAAAAAGCACTCAGATATTCACAGAGAATAGTTTCAAAGGTATACAGAAAAGTCGGATTTGTTGACAGAACATAAAATATCAATCGGGCGGAATTATCCGCCCGTGTATTTTGATTTACAGGTAAATATTGACAAAACACCCTGTTGAATAGCTGTATATTAAGCTATATCTACAAAAATGCAAAAATGTATTGCAATTTATCGAATTTTAGGGTATTATNTTATTTAGCNCGTNTTTAAGGAGGGTTTTTTCTATGNTTGATTTTNAGCNGNAAANANATTATTCTATTGATGATTTGATTAATATCGTCCGTATCCTGCGTGGAGAGGGTGGCTGTCCGTGGGACAGAGAACAGACTCACGAATCTATTAAAAGCGATTTTATTGAGGAAACCTGCGAGGCTATTGAGGCTATCGACCTAAAGGATACCGATTTACTCCGTGAAGAACTCGGAGACGTTCTTCTTCAGGTCGTATTCCATTGCAGAATAGAGGAAGAAAACAGTTCCTTTAATTTTGACGACGTATGCAATGAAATATGTCATAAGCTTATTGTCCGTCACCCCCATGTTTTCGGTGAAATCACTGTTGACTCAACAGGCGAGGTTCTTAAAAACTGGGACGCTATCAAAATGGAGACAAAAGGTCAGAAAACCTATACAGATACTCTTGAAAGTGTTGCAAAATCTCTCCCCGCACTTATGAGGGCTCAGAAAGTCGGCAAGCGTGCCATGCGTGCCGGTATGGATTTCAGGTGTGCTGACGACGCAATAGCTTGTATCTCCGCTGAAAAGGCGGAATTTGACGAAGCTGTTGCAGACGGCGATGTAAAACATATTGAAGAGGAAATAGGCGACCTGCTGTTTTCATGTGTAAATGCTGCCCGTCATCTCGGAATAGATGCCGAACTTGCACTGAAAGCTTCTACCGATAAATTCATAAGGCGTTTCGCTGTAACCGAAAAGCTTATTGATTCGGACAATGCTGACATGAAAAATCTTTCAATAGAAGAAATTGATGTCTACTGGGACAAGGCTAAACATATTATTAATTCGGAGGAATTTAACAATGACTAAAACTGAACTTATTGCTACACTCGCAAATAAAATGAACTGCACAAAAAAAGACGCTGCTGCTGTTCTTGATGCTACATTCTCAGTTATTCAGGATACGCTTGAAACAGGTGAAAAGGTGTCTGTTACCGGATTCGGTACATTTGAAGTTCGTGAGAGAGACGAAAAGGTTTGTCTTAATCCAAAGACAAGTGCTAAGATGGTTTGCCCTCCATGCAAAGCACCTGCTTTCAAGGCTGGCAGAGCCCTCAAGAGAGCTATCAACAACAAGTAAGAAACTTTCGGGAACAGACGTTAAGTCTGTTCCCTTTTGATTAAAGGAGAGTAACTATGAGACTGGACAAATATCTGAAAGTAACACGTCTTATAAAAAGAAGAACCGTTGCAAATGATGCCTGTGACGCTGAAAAAATTGTCGTAAACGGAAAGGTTGCCCGTGCGTCATATGACGTAAAAGTGGGCGATATAATTGAAATCAATATGGGTACACGTCCGCTGAAAGTAAAGGTTCTGAACGTTACAGAACACGCTACAAAGGAAACAGCTTCCGACAATTACAAAGTAATAGAATAAAAAACAGGGTACATATAAGGCGTATACATATATAGAAGTAATGCCCGAAAGTAGTTGAAAAACTACTTTCGGGCTTATTATAATTATTAATTTATTCGCATAAATCAGAATTTGTCGAGGTCTTTTAGCGAGAAAAAATATCCTATGCTTTCTTTATTACCATATTACATCTGCCCCATGATTCATCCTTAAAACTAAATGCATCAATATCTGTCTTTCTTGCTACAAATCCAACACTTTCATAACACTTTTNTGCNNTTGTATTTTCNGGAAAAACATTGAGCTGAACNGNATCTACCTTAGTTATATTAAAAGCATATTCAATNGCCAGTTGTAACATTGCNTTTCCTAANCCNTTTCCNNGNTNNGAAGGATNAANCATTACAAATTTAAGCATGCCTTCGTTTGTACTTAAATTTACTGAATAGCAAAAGAATCCTACTATTTTTCCATCATCTGTAGTTGCAACATATGGATTATCGCCAAACCTAGTTGCTGCTTCCGACATTACATTCTCAAAATTTTCTTTCTCAATTGGATATTTAATAAGATTAGCACACCACATAGCGTGTGTCCTTTCATCTGAAATCCAATTTTTAATTTCATCAAAATCACAACATAATATAAAAGGTCTTAATCTCATAATATTCCTCCATTCTAAATAAAACAGACAATTTCTATCCCTATAAATTTCGATTTTTTTTTATTAAAATTATACATCAAGAGGAGTTATATGTCAATAGAAACGCCATAGTATTTTTGACTTATAATCAAAAATACTATGGCTAAAAATTTCTATATGCGTATTCGTCTTATAATGTACCCTTTCTTTATTTTGTATTTTTTATGTCCCAGCGGAACACGGCAATTTTTGCCGCTTTAGTACAGTCAAGTATATTGTTGTGTTCAAGCTTTGACATATCAAGATAACGATAGTTTTCTTTTTCTTCAGCGTTTTTTGAAAAAATTCCTTTTAACTTTGAGATTTTTCCGCCGGCATTTCTGGAAATAACCGTGCCGAGATGATAATGTTCTCTCATAAAAGCGATAATATCCGCTGCTGTTGTAAGATTTTTGTCACTTACATTGTAAGTGCCTGAATAAGAGGTATCATCGGCACTCTTTACATAACAAAGTATAAAGTCAACGAGATTATGCACACAACACAACTGAAAACCATACTGACCCGTACCCGAAACAAATTTTACATTGTCTTTCGGGTCTGTAATCTTTGCAGTAAGATTTTCAATAAAATCATGTGTATATACCGGAGCAACCCTTATAACACAGCCGATAATGTCCTTGTGTTTCTGAAATTCCGTTATAAATGCCTTTTCAGACTCAAATTTAAGATTTGCATAATTCGTTAACGGTTTAAGTTTGTTGGTTTCTCTTATGGGTTCACGGCTTTTCTGAAACTCATAAACCTGGTCTGTACTGATAAGGATAAATTCCTTTACACCACCGTTAAGTGAATAATCATATATGAATTTATCACACTGACTGGAAATCATCATCTGTGTTTCAGTAATCATATGTCCGAAATCGTTGTCAACCGTACACGCCGCATGAACTACTATATCAATTTTGTTATTCTTAAAAATTTCCTGATAAGCATCTTTATCGTCCGGAGCCGCTTCAACGAAAGAATAATGAAGCTTTCCTTTATTATGATTCACCTCTGATTCATCAACAGCAATAACGGCATTACCTTTTTTCAGAAGTCCAGAGCAAATATGTTTGCCGATAAGTCCGCACCCTCCTGTTACAAGAACCGTATTCATCACCGCAGCCTCCTTTCAAATATTAAAATACTGTTTATATTATACCACAATGCAGATTAATTTGCAATAGTCAGCATACAATTTATATAACCATATTATTCCGGTGAACTTTTTTCGTTGACTTCCGAAATATATTTGTCAACAACAGAATAAATTGAATCATACGTTTCACTCCACGGCGTACCACGGGCGGTAAGTCTGAGACTGTTGTCAAGCAGTTCTCCGCAGTCCGCAGAAACGCCTTTTGCAACGTCAACAAAAGGATTAGCTTCTGCAAGTTCCTGCATACTATCTTTCATTTCAAACATTTCGTCAGTCCAGCCGTAATCTTCAAGCATCTGCTTATCAGCTATTGCACGGGTTTCCTCATCTTCGAGAACAAATCGCTTACATTCAAGGAATTTAGCCACGCCTTCGGGATTCTGTCCGCCCTTTACAAAAGTATATGCCTCTATTCCGACCGGTATATAATACTCGTCTGCTTCTGGGTCTTTCGGCATGGGAACAAAGAAAACATCGTCCCCGAAAGTGCTTCTCCAGTCCGACGGCTGTTTATAGAACTCATAAAGTCCGCACGGATAGAAAAGAGTTTTTCCCTCTCCGATATATGCAGGCTTGGCGTTCCAGCCGTAATCCTCCGAACCGATTGCTATAAGATTATCGCTGTAAAGTTCATATATCCAGTTCTGAACACGTTCCATATCAGGACTGCCGATATTATTGACAAGTTTTCCGTTTTCCATACCGACCGCCGGAATACCAATAGTGTTCATAAGTCCGAACTCAAACCACCAACCGTCTATACCATAACGCTGACCAGCAGGGTCAACAAACTTTTCAAGCATATCCTGAAACGTATTCCAGTTCCATTCACCTTTTGCATAAAGTTCAGCAGGGTCTTGCAGACCTGCTTCACGGACGGTTTTTCTGTTGTATATAACGGCACAGTTATCACCTGCTATACGTGAAACCGCAACGTAATGACTGCCATTCCATACAAGACTGTCATTTATTTCACGAACGTCCTTCCATAGCGGTGAAGTAAAATCAATATAGTCGTCGGCAGGTACAAACATGGAACGTAATGCACCTTTCGGAAAAGCGTCAAGGTCGCCGGCATAAAAGAAGTCAATTCCCTCACCGCCGTTAATTGACTTTGCAAGCTGTTCATAACGTTCTTCATACGTACACTGATGCCATTCAATATTACCGCCGTAGCGTTCCTGAAATGCGACAAGAAAAGCTGGAGTACTTTTTCCGCTGTTGTCGTCGGAATTGATATCCCACTCCGCAAGCCACTTTATAGTCTTGTTTTCCAGTTCACCTGTAAGAAGCTCAGAACCTGATGCGTTTTCGGCTATTGCCTTGCGGACAGCAGGGTCAACGTCTTTTACCGTCCTTGAATTATCTGTTTTTTCACCGCACGCCGTAAATGCCACAGACGTTGAAATAACAGTCAGCACAGATATAATTTTTTTTAACTTGTTCACTCTATCCCCTCCGAACACGTTTTACCGACTGCCGAAAAAGCACAGTTTCCTTTCATTTTACACGAATCACAGCCCTTTTTTCCACGCTTTACAGGATTTTCAGATATTCCTATAATTGCAGTGACCGATTTTGACGGAAGAAGCAAACTGTTTTCCGTTACGGTAAGACCTATTCTTCTTTGTGCATTCAGAAATATAAGCAGTTCTTTCTGAATATCAAGCGGAAAATCTCCATAACCGGCACTGAACCGCCAAGTCCTGTAGGGAGCGTGTATGTTTTCAAAAATTTCCTTTTCAGCACGGTCACAGACCTGCTCAACTCCTGCNCTNCNCAGACAGNCAACCGCAAGAGCCTCTGCCATATCCGTAACGGCAGTACGGCGTATAAGCTTGTCAGCCTCTGCCGAAAGGGTCACAGCCATAACTATANCTTCAGTACNGCCCAAAANGNGATTTTTAATGTCCTCNCCCGACAATGCCGTATTTATNNCGTCCAGAAACACACCGTTTTCAGCGATATTTACTGTTGTTTTGCGGTAGACGTATTTCGGACGCACGGATTCTCTTACAATAATTTCACTACGGTCAAGAATTTCTGAAATTCTGCTGTCTGGAACACCTTTTATTCCCATATACCGTGCAGCTTCTTCTTTTGAAACAGGATTCAGTTTCATCATGTACCTATAATTCCGGAAACCGCCTCGCTGATTTTTCTCGCAACATAGGCGTTGTTCATTGTATAAAGATGTATGCCGTCAACTCCGCTCGCAACAAGGTCAACAATCTGATTGACTGCATAAGCAATGCCTGCGTCTCTGAGTGCCTCCGGATTATTTTCGTACTTCTGCATGATTCTTACAAATTTTCTCGGCAGACTTGCCCCGCACGTCGTCACCATGCGTTCAATCTGATTTTTATTGACAACCGGCATGATTCCGGCTTCAATCGGTACGTCTATACCTGCAATCTCCGTTTTCTCACGGAACTCGTAAAACGACGAATTATCAAAGAAAAGCTGACTTATAAGATGTGTTGCACCTGCTTCAACTTTCTTTTTAAGATTAATTATATCGTCAACAAGTGAATCAGCATCGGGGTGACATTCGGGGTAACAAGCTCCGGCAATGTCAAAATCACCCTTTGACTTTATGTAAGTTATGAGGTCGCTTGCGTGCAGAAAGTCTGTTTTCGGCTCAATATCGGGATTTTTATCGCCCCTTAACGCAAGTATGTTTTCAATTCCTCTGCTTTTTATTTCATCAAGCGTTGAAGAAATTTCCTCTTTTGTGTAATTGATACAAGGCAGGTGAATCATAGGCGTGATGCCGTTTTCCTTGATTCTTGATGCAACATCACACGCAAAAGTATTGTTACTGCTACCGCCTGCACCGAAAGTCACGCTAATAAAATCGGGTTTCAGGTCATGAAGTTCGTCAAGTGTCTTATAAATGACATCAACGGAACTTGTCTTTTTAGGTGGAAAAACCTCAAATGAAAAAACCGTCTTTTTGTCAAAAATTTCTCTTATTTTCATAATATCCTCCGNATTCTTNTTCNATNCTCCAGTCAATTNCCTCTATACCGTTCGCNCGTAAAAATTCATTTGCCTGCGAAAAATGCTTACAGCCAAAAAATCCGTTATATGCTGAAAGCGGACTGGGGTGAGCAGATTTAAGTACAAGGTGATTCGGATTTGTGATGAATTTCTGCTTTGCCTTAGCGTCACCGCCCCACAGTATGAAAACCATTGGCTTTTCACGTTCGTTAAGCAGTTTTATCACATCAGTTGTAAAGTTTTCCCAGCCTATTCCACGATGACTTTTAGGAGAGTGCGCCCGTACAGTAAGTACAGAGTTAAGCAGAAGTACGCCGTTTTCTGCCCACTTGGTAAGTTCGCCGTGTTTTCCGAGATTGTCTATTCCGGTGTCATCTTTGATTTCCTTGAAAATATTTACAAGCGACGGCGGAGGTGCAACACCTTTCTTTACCGAAAAACTCAGACCGTGAGCTTGTCCCTCATTATGATAGGGGNCCTGTCCTATTATAACGCACTTTACATCGTCATATGAAGTAAGTTTCATTGCGTTAAAAATATCGTACATATCGNGAAAAATTTTCTGCGTNCTNTACTCNTTTATAAGGGTCTGANGNAGTTTAAGATAATAATCTTTTGTAAACTCATCTTTCAGAAGTTCGTCCCAATCGTTATTGAAATTTACCATATTTTATCCTTTCTACATATTATCATAAACAGTGTCCTCGTAATATTTGAACTTGACAAGCTTGTTTCTCCGGTATGTAAGTGAACCTTGCTGATTAAAAGGTATTTTGTCGTAAACTTCCTTAGAACATTCTATACGGATATTCTTACCTTTTCTTGTCACAAAATGTAACTCATAGTATTCGTCAATCAAATTAATCTGTCCGTTACTTTCAATCACTCTCAGACGGTCGTCACTTTTACGGATAAGCGTTGCCATCTCGACAACCGAAACAGATGTTTTTTTCTGCATAGGTTCTGCATATTCACCGTTTTTTATTTCACATTCCTCCGATATATCTTCTTCTATAAAAAGTGAAATAAACCTCTGAAACGGCTTGTCACCGCCGAAAGTCACAATTATGGCAATCATGGCAATGGCAATTTCACCGAACATAATAAGCATATTTCTTATCTCCGGTGACATGTTATCAGTCCTTTCTTTTTATGCTGTCTTTTGTTCTTTCTTTTAATTTATTCCATTCGGATTCATCTTTGTAAAGTTCCAACTGTCAGCACACATCTCGTCTATTCCGGANTTTGCCTCCCAGCCGAAAATTNCCNTTGCCTTTGAAGCGTCAGCGTAACAGGTANCAATGNCACCTGCACGGCGTTCTGTGATTTTTTTCGGAATNGGNTTTCCGCACGCTTTCTCATACGCCGAAACAACTTCAAGAACACTTGAGCCTTTACCCGTACCGAGATTTACAGGTTCAAAACCACTGTGTTTCATAGCGTAGTCTATTGCACATACATGACCGCTCGCCAAATCCATTACGTGAATGTAGTCTCTTACGCCTGTACCGTCCGGTGTGTCATAATCGTCACCGTACACACTGAGCTGTTCCAGTCTGCCGGAAGCAACCTGTGCAATATAAGGAATAAGATTATTCGGAATACCGTTGGGGTCTTCACCGATAAGTCCACTGCTGTGAGCCCCGATAGGATTAAAATAACGGAGTGCAACCGCACTAAATTCACCGTCTGCAACGCACACATCACGGAGAATCTGTTCTATCATTACCTTTGTATATCCGTATGGATTAGTTGCAGAAGTATGCATATCCTCCGTGTACGGTGCTTTGTTGTTCATGCCGTAAACGGTCGCCGAAGATGAAAAAACAATCCTCTTACAGCCGTTTTCACGCATAACTCTGAGAAGTACAAGAGTGCCATGAATATTATTGGTGTAGTACTCAAGCGGTTTTCTTACAGACTCGCCTACGGCTTTCAGACCTGCAAAATGTATAACCGCATCAATTTCATATTTTCTGAAAATTTCAGAAAGAGCGTCGTAATCACAGATATCAGCCTTTACAAAAGTAACCGTTTTACCACTGATTTGCTCAATTCTTCCGACTGCTGCTTCCTTGGAATTACTAAGATTATCCACAATCACAATTTCGTATCCGTTTTCAAGAAGTTCANCACAAGTGTGACTGCCGATNANTCCAGTACCTCCCGTAACAAGAATTTTACTNATAANAAATCCTCCTAANAAAATTTCTATACTTTCTATTATATTATATTTTCACGTTTTTTGCAATATATAATTGAAAATTTCTTATAAGTATGTTATAATAATTCAAATAAATAATATGGAGGTAAATATGCAGAAAATTCTCGGTTATATGCGTAAGGCGATTCAGGAATATAACCTTATCAGCGATGGCGACAAAATATGTGTTGGTGTCTCCGGCGGAAAAGACAGTCTTGTCATGCTCAGCGGACTGGCTTTGTTAAAACGTTTTATCGGAATTGATTACGAAGTTGTCGGTCTGACAATTGACCCACGGTTCAAAGGCATTGACGGTGATTATTCCGATGTAGCAAAGTTCTGTGCTGAATACGGAATTGAATACCATGTTGTTTCCACTCAGATAGGTGAAATTGTATTTGATGTGCGTAAAGAACCGAATCCGTGCAGTCTGTGTTCAAGAATGAGACGTGGTGCAATTCATAATTCTGCTGCTGAACTCGGGTGCAATAAAATAGCTCTCGGTCACAATTATGACGACGCTGTTGAAACTTTTATAATGAATCTCTTTACTGAAGGACGAATCGGCTGTTTTTCACCTGCGTCATACATGGAAGATAAAAATATACACATTATCCGTCCGCTTGTTCTTGCACCGGAGCGTGAAATAAAAAAAGCAGCACTCAAAAATAATTTTCCCATAGTTAAATCACTATGTTCGGCAGACGGTCACACAAACCGTCAGNAGACAAAAAATTTTATCACTGAAATGGAAAGAAANAATCACGGCTTTAAAGATAGGATTTTCGGTGCAATGCGACGGGCAGACATTGACGGCTGGGGTATAAAATAATTAAANAAGACTCTCCCGNANGAGAGCCTTTCTTTATTTCGTATGAACAATAAATTTTAATTAGTCATTCTTCTTTCTGAGAACGAATGCTGTACCGATTGCAACTGCAAGACCTGCTGCTGCTACGCCGACACCTGCAACACCTGTCTTAGGTGAGCTGTTTGTGCTGCTGTTTGTCTTACCACTGTTGTTTGTAGTTGTGCTTGTATTGTTGTTTGCAGTAGTTGAACCTGTTGAACCTGTTGTACCTGTTCCATCGTCGTTATTAACAGTTCCTGAACCTGAACCAGNTGTTGTTGTAGTAGATGTNGTTGTAGAAGAAATAGAAGAAGTTGAAGATGTAGATGTTGTTGAAGATGTAGATGAAGTTGAAGATGTAGATNAAGTTGAAGNTGTNGATGTAGTAGTTNTTGTAGTAGTTGTTGTAGTNGTTGTAGATGTAGTTGTTGTAGTTGTTGAGCCGCCTGTAATCTCAATGTAACCCTTTACAATACCCTGAGTAAATACATAACCCTGCATAAGCTTACCAGTATGGTCATCTATAGCGTTTGTGAATCTGTCCATAGCGTTAGCTGCACTTCTGTATATGATTTCAACAGGATATTTATCACCTGCCGCAACATCTTGAGGAAGATTGAACTGCATTGTATAAAGTACACCGTCATAACCAAAGTCACCAGAACCTGATGTTGTACAGAAAACGCCTCCCGGATACTCTTCCATAGTGAGTGAAAGGTACTTACCACCATCGCCTAAAACAATTTCAGGTTGTTGAGTTCTACCTTTTACAATTGAAAGACGTGTGTCATAATCCAAGTGAAAACCTGTAGCTGAATATAAACCATCAGCACCAGCAACATTAACAGAAATATTAACAGGAGTATTGCTTTCAACGAGTGCCTGAGCCTGTTCAAGAGTAAGGATTACCTGCTCAACTGAAACTGTAGGTTTAATTTCAGAAGCTGCGATTTCGTCAGCAGTAAAACCATTATCAGGACCCAGAATTTCGTTAGCAGCAAAAGCGGAAATCGAAGTAGCAGAAACTGCAACAGCAGAAATTGCAAGTGCAGCAAAAGCTTTCTTTAAAGAATTAGTCTTCATTATTGTTTATTCCTTTCAAATAAATTAATTTTTTGTATAATATCTGCCGCCACCCGACGGCAGATGTTAAACATTTGTTATTATTTACCAGAGAGCACCTTGTCCCAAGCAGCTGATTCAGTGTATGCATCTCCATGTGCAGAAATCAACGCATAGTACATTGAAATACCTGTAGCATCAACTGAGTCTATTAATCTGTCACTCTTTGAAGCTTTCCAGTTATTTGCAACTTCAGCACCGTTCTGGTTAACATCACCAAGGAATGCTGCAAAATCATCATAAATTGAAGTAGGACCATCAACTATCGAATTTGTAAGTGAAAGCTGAGTATTCTTAGCTGTAAATGCACCTGACACAGTACCGGCAGAAATTTTTGCATAGTAAATTCGAGCCTGTGTAGCGTCAACAGAGTCAGCAAGATTATCAAGGTTTATATCACCCTTAACGCCGATATAAGCTACAACTGTAACGTTATAACCCTCATATGTCTTAAGGATATCACCGCTCTTGAATACAACCTTACCAGTCTTATCAGTAATATCTTCACCCTCATATGTCAAAGCAACATTATACTTGAATGTTGTATTGTATTTGCTAAACTTTTCACTTGGTGTTGCTTCAAAACCAAAGTTATTTGTAATATCATATTCTGCTTCTGTGTCGTCTGCATAAACCACATTCAGAACTAGTTTTTCTACCTGTTCCTTATGGAATTCTTCTTCAATGCTGTAGTAGAAACCGTAACCTTCTGCATCAGCTGCTACAGACCAGCTCTTAACCTCACCATTTAATACAATACCATCTGTTGTAGTTGTAGTTGATGTTGTAGAAGAATCTGATGATGTGGTTGTGGAATCTGTTGTGGTTGTTGATGAGGAATCATTTGTTGATGTGGAATCTGTTGTGGTTGTTGATGTAGAACTATCAGATGTTGATGTGGAATCTGTTGTGGTTGTTGATGTAGAACTGTCAGATGTTGATGTAGAATCTGTTGTGGTTGTTGATGTAGAACTGTCAGATGTTGATGTAGAATCTGTTGTTGTAGTTGTTGAGGAATCAGATGTTGATGTAGAATCTGTTGTGGTTGTTGATGTAGAACTGTCAGATGTTGATGTAGAATCTGTTGTTGTAGTTGTTGAGGAATCAGATGTTGATGTAGAATCTGTTGTAGTTGTTGTAGTTGTTGTAGTTGAAGTAGTAGTTGTTGTTGTCACAATCGGTTCTCTGTAAATTTTGAGACCTACTGTTGCAAGAGTTGCATCTGCATCGTAAATGTTACCTGCTTCAACAGAAGCAACGAGATGCTTTAAAGAATCAGCAACTTCGGCATCAGGGAAATCACCTTTAAGTGTATAAGTACCTCCTGCTGATTCTGCTGTAAGATTGAACAGTTCGTTATCAGCGAATGCAGCAAGTTCAGATGACTTAATCTGAACATCATAGGAAACAACTGCATCATTAAGCTGACCGAGAAGGTCATCATAAATATTAGCCACTATTGACTTGCTTGCAATTTCAGCAGCTGATGAAGGAAGTTTGAACTCTTTATTGAGCTTGTTTTCAAGCTTATCAACATAACTGTTTTTATCGGCGAAATTGTTAATTTTCTGAATAAGTTCAGCCATGTTGCCAGCCTTTGCACTGCGTTCAACTGTATACACTTTGTCAAACTTACTCTTAGCCTTGTTAATCTTAGTAGTATAAGAATTAAACTTTGCATCAAATTTTTTCTGTGCTTCTTCAGCAGATTTAGCATCATACTGAGCAATATCTGCAATTGTTTTATCAGCACAAGCTCTGATATCTTTAATCTTAGCGAGAGCAAAATCAGCACAATCACCTACTGCGAAAACTATCTTGCCGTTAACAGCCTGATTAGCAGTATATTTAGCTTTTACATCAAACTTATTACCGTCTTTAAGGTCACTGCCTTCAATTACGATTTCATATGTACCTGAAAAGTCAACTGAGCTGAAATCAAATTTCGGAACTTCAATATCGTCAATTGTTTCAACACCGTCAAAATTTTCTACAGGAACTTCAAGCTTAGCAGCAATATCCTCTATATTGATATTATACTTTTCAAGGTCTTCTAAAGAAACGCCGTATTTTGCAGCAAGTTCTTCCTTATTAACATTCAGTGTTTCAAATTCTTCTTCCGGAATACCAAGACTTTCAGAAACTTCCTTTTTAGCAGCTTCATATTCCTCTTTGAGTTCATTGAATTTTTTATCAATAGCGTCCTGTGCATCTTTTGTCAAAAATGATAAATCAGGATTTCCAATGCTACCAGTAATTTTGATATCTCCGTTTGTTGCAACAGAGTACATCATATCATCTTCAAGTACCTTTACCAGTTCTTCTGCGGTACTTTTATATTTGCCTGCATATGAAAGGATTGAATCAACAATCTTTTCTGTCTGAATGTAGCCTGTTGACTTCTTGCTGCCCATTTCAATAAGTTCAGCATAAATGTCAGCATACCACGAGGATTCAACCTGGTCGGGAGCGATATAGAGGAGATTATCTAAAGTATAAGTAGTCTTATCTGTTGAATCACTTGTATCCTCTACCGACGTCTGAGTTGAATCATTTGTTACAGCGTATGATGAATAAGTCAGACACTGTGTGAGAGCAAGCGGAACAGCAGCTACTGCAGCAAAAGCTCTCTTGAATAATGAATTCTTCATTGTTTTATACCTCTCTAATATATTTTTCTTCCGGAACTGACCACGCTTTATCCCAAGCCACTATATCCGGAGTACAATTTCAATGGGAGACGAACATATACCTATAACTATCCCATGAAATTCATAACTACATTTTATCACACAAAATGCAATAAGTCAAGCATAACTGTGCAATTTCTTTAAAAATTATTGATGATTAATAATGTGGTTTTTTGTACTTATTTCACAATTACAATGTAATAAACTATATAAAATTCCATTTTTCAGAAGTTAATGTAAAATTTTCTATATTTATTTATGGCTTATTATAATAATTCTCTTGTAATACTATTGTATCACTTTGAATCAAATTTGTCAAGATGTAGTTTTTTCCGAAAAAAAAGCAGACCGGAAGGTCTGCTTTTTTAATTGTTTCAGGAATTATTTTTCGCCGCCAAATCTGAACGGTGATGCCACATTCCATGCGTCATAAGGTTCTTCACCTAAAGCAGAAACACGTGCATAGAATACTCTAATCTGTGTAGCGTCAACAGCGTCAAGCTNTCTNCTNCCCTTTCTTACCTTCCAGTTGGTTTCGGACCATTCATNAGNATCTACNTCACCNAGGANTGCTGCAAAGTCGTCGTAAANTNAAGTANNACCGTCAACTATCGNATTTGTAAGTGAAAGCTGAGTATTTTCAGATGTATATTCACCTGACACAGTACCAGCAGAAATTTTTGCATAGTATATCTGAATCTGTGTAGCGTCAACAGAGTCAGCAAGATTATCAAGATTTACGTCGCCCTTTACGCCGATATAAACGGTAACAACTACCTGATTCTTATCTGCGTCAAGGATAGGACGAATATCGTCTTCACCGTCTGTACCAAAGTTGTAGAATACTGGTACTTCATACTTGAATGTCTTGTTTGCCTTATCATATACACTTGCAGGTGTAGCACCGTTGAATGTGATATTTGCAGGGTCGAAAGTTACTTCCTGCGGAGTTGCACCTTCATAATCAACTTTGTACATCTTAGAGATGCTAACCTGTTCCTTGCTGAATCCGCCTTCTCCTACTATACCGTTTTCACGTCTGCCATCATCATGGCTGAAGTAGAAGCCGATTTCAGTTGTAAGGTCTGCATAATAGTGAGGATATGTGAGAGTTGTAGTTGTTGTTGAGCCTGTTGTAGTAGTTGTTGTTGTCTGAGTTGTAGTAGTTGTTGTGTTGGAGAAATCATCAGGTTTAACGCTTCCGTTTGTAGTTGTTGTAGTATTAGAAAAATCATCTCCGCTGCCAATACCGCCTGATGTTGTTGTGGTTGTTGTTGTAGAAGCTGATGTTGTTGTAGTTGTTGTGGAAGCTGATGTTGTTGTGGTTGTTGTTGTAGAAGCTGATGTTGTTGTAGTTGTTGTTGTAGGAGCTGATGTTGTTGTAGTTGTTGTTGTAGGAGCTGATGTTGTTGTAGTTGTTGTTGTGGAAGCTGATGTTGTTGTGGTTGTTGTTGTAGAAGCTGATGTTGTTGTAGTTGTTGTAGGAGCTGATGTTGTTGTAGTTGTTGTTGTAGTAGTTGTAGTCTTAGCTATAACTTCAATGAGACCTTCAACAGTAAGAATCTGGCTTGTGATATCAAGACCGTTTGCATCACTTGCAAAGAGTTCGCTGATTACTACAGGATATTCGCCGGGTTCACAGTTGTCAGGTACTTTGTACTTGAGTGTAATAACAACGTCATCTGTTGCAGCAGCAACGCCTTCACCCTTGCTGTTTGCAAATGCGTACTCGTCTGTTGTGTCATTGCCTATAAGTTCTGCACCATAAGGTGTACCGCTTGATTCGCCGTGTCCGATAGGTGATTCAGCCTTGATTACAAACTGAGCACCGCCTACAGGAAGCTTAGCATCATTGTTGTCGATAACCTTAACATTAACAGTTACTTCATCACCAGGGTAAACATTACGTACTTCGTCAACTTTCCAGATGATAGCACCTGAAGGAGCTGTAATTGTAGTAGTTGTGGTTGTAGTTGTAGGAGCAGATGTGGTTGTTGTTGTCTGTGTAGTTGTTGTAGTTGTAGTTGTAGCCTGTGTAGTAGTTGTTGTTGTTGTCTTAGCTATAACTTCAATGAAACCTTCCATTACAAGAATCTGCTTTGTGATATCAATACCGTTTGTATC
>WFLX010226286.1_pt1 | contig 43014 bp, 43 predicted proteins | sample 4967041 | NCBI WGS metagenome assembly WFLX01 (sample SAMN12857096, study PRJNA449069) | gut metagenome | isolation source: stool from male and female vole | host: Microtus ochrogaster | place: USA:Florida | collected 2017
CCTCGCAAAAAAGGTAACAACCGGCCGAAATAAATCCCCNNANTTGATAAANCTGTAATGGCAAAAACCANCNATGTGAGANGAATANTCAAAAGCACANANAAANGCNCCAATAATGGGATTTTCANTAAAAGCNTTCCATAAGTAAGCTTTTCAAGAATAATGAAAAATCCCAGCACAGCACCCCAAATAATAAAGTTAACGCCATTTCCATGCCAGACACCTGTCAGGATCCATACCACCGCCAGATTAAAAACCAGCCGGAGCCCAGAGCATCTGCTTCCGCCAAGGGGAATATAAACATAATCCCGAAACCAGCTTCCCAAGGTCATATGCCATCTACGGTAAAAGTCGGAAATGTTTTTGGACGCATATGGATGATGGAAGTTCTCAATAAAATTATAACCAAACATCACTAAAAGCCCCGAAGCCATCAGGGAATATCCCCAAAAATCAAAATAAAGCTGCAAAGAATAACCTGCCGCCCCCAGCCAGGCTAACAGTGTTGAAATACTTTGGAAACCAATCATCTGAAGGTCATTCCACAAAATGGCAAGCCGGTCTGCCAGAAGCACCTTCATTCCCAATCCCAAAACAAAATACTTAAGACCATCCTCAAACTGCTCCGAACTATAGCTTCTCTTCAAATCAAATTCAGCCTCATGATACCGCATGATCGGCCCGGACACCACCTGCGGGAACATCATAAAGTAAAGTGCCGTATATCTCAGACGGGGTCTGCTCCAGACCTCCCTCCGATACAGATCCACCTGAAAGGAAATCATCTTAAAAATATAAAAACTGATTCCAAGCGGAAGTAATGCACTGTCCACAAAGCTGCTGAGCAGTTTAAATGTACACAAAACCATCGCATCAAGCACCACAGCACGTATCATATAGTGCTTCCGCCGTCTTGTCTGCCACTCGTGAAGGGAAAATCCCTCTCCCACCTTCCATGACTGAATTGCCAGAAAATAATTGAGTAACGTTGCCAAAACCAGCACAAGAATAAAAATCGGCTCTCCCACCGCATAGAAAATAATGCTGCCCACAAGCAGCGTAACCTCTCGATGTTTGGAAGGCGTTATAAAATATAAAATCAAAAAAACCGGTAGAAACCGGAATAAAAATTCTAAACTGGAAAAGCTGACCATATTCTTATCCTCTTTGCTTCATTCTCACAAATTTCCCATTTATAGTTTATCACCCCTTTCAAAAATCTACAAGATACGACAAGCTTTCATTTGATTTTTTAACTATAAATTTTTTGTATATTTTTTCCTAATCTACGCAGACTAAAAGAAAAATGCCTGCGGGCAGAAAAGAGGAAATTATGAGCGGACAAAAAAGCGAAGAACAACTTTCTCTTGAAAAAGACTATGAAGAATATGTAAAACGAATCACACCTACCCACAATCTGCTTCTGCAAATGCTGAAGGCTTTTATCACCGGCGGTATTATTTGTGTTATCGGGCAGTTTCTCCTTAACCTTGCCAAAAATACCCTCGGCATGGATCAGGACATGGCAGGCAGCTTCTGTTCCCTGATCCTTGTACTCATCAGCGTTCTTCTCACTGGTTTTAATATTTATCCGTCTGTTGTAAAATTCGGGGGAGCAGGCGCCTTGGTTCCAATCACCGGATTTGCCAATTCCGTGGCGGCACCCGCTGTGGAATTTAAAAAAGAAGGACAGGTTTTTGGAATCGGCTGTAAAATTTTTACCATTGCCGGTCCGGTAATATTATATGGAATCTTCACCAGCTGGGTGCTTGGTCTGGGATATTGGCTCCTTAAAATTGCAGGAGTTATTTAATCTTTGCCTGTGTTAGCAAGAATGGCCCGCTATGCGGGCCATTCGCTGTTATTTATTCATCTTGTATNCCGNATCNGCAGGATAGNCGCCTTTNANCTTCTGCNTTCCCCGCTGAATGGCATCCTTGGAGTTCTTCCAGTCCGCATCCTTATTCCGATAGTCAAACTTATCTACCAGCCAGTTTACATCCTCCTGCAGTCTTTCCATGTTCTTCTCCATCAGTTCAAACATAGCCGGATAAAATTCTTTCTTTTCCTTATCCGACATGCGGTTTTCCCCATATTCGCATAAGTCCCCAAAGTGATGAAGGCAGAAGCCTTTACCGGAGAGAATTCGTTTCCGGAAATCCTCATCCTTTTTATACATGAAGAAAAAAGTATCCATATATCGATCATAAGTATCTGCAAAGCGATTGCAGATGTAGCAGGAGTTCTCCTTTTCCTGCATCCAGACACCAATCGGATTTGTCCTTTCCGTATTTTTCTTCAGCTTTCCCATAAGAGAGGATTTTGAAGGTGTAAATTTCGCGAACTGCTCCTTCATTTCCTTTCTCATCTTCATATAATGTGTCTTTAAAATCCAGCCGTTTCCCAGCGTATTTCCGTAATCAAACATCTTTTTAAAATGCGCTCGGCAAAATCCAGCCTTATCCGTAGCTTCTCTGACATCACTTTCCATGTAAGAAGAACCGGAACCTAGAACAAAATCCATCAAATCCTGCTCCACCTCGCGCTCAATATAGCAAAAAGGACATTCATCGCCTGCATTCACCGCATCATTTAAAGGTATCGTATAAAGTGTCTCTTTCATGGCATCTCCTTTACTTTTTACAGGTAATCTTTTTAAGCATCTGCAAATACTGTCCNATCTCTTCATAATANATTTCAGGCTGGAAAGAACCATCCGCAAAGTGCTCGGCCATTAGTCCGGAAGCCGTAAAATCAATAATCTGCCGCAGTTTTGCCACATCCGCTTCACTTCGAAAGACAGCTTCGTCTGCACGGCTTAATGTTTCGTCATACCAGCCGGGCAGAATGCTCCTCTTATCCTCCGTCTCCACCAATGCCTCACTGACATCCTCATATCTGCTCTTGTCCAGAAACAAAAGCATATATGGATAATTCTTCATAACCTGAAGCTGCGAAAACCGGATTTGATCAATTAACGTAAAAAAATCCGTCTCATCTTTGGAAACTCCCGACATAAGCTCCAGCATCATATACCTGACACTATAATCATATACAAAAGAGTACAGCCCCAGCTTGCTGATAAAATAGTGGAACAAAAGTCCCTTGCTGATTCCTGCTTCTCTGACAATTTCATCCGTGCTGGCATGTCCGTACCCGTTTTCGGCAAACACTTTCAGTGCCGCATTGATCATTCTGTCCTGTTTTTCTTTCTTTAAATCAAAAAATTTTTCGTTCATGTCCCCCTCTTTTCTTTTTATACCTTCCGTTGACCTTATGAGTCGAAGTTAAATATACCATATTTTTCATGAACAGGCAATAAATTTCTGGATTTTTTATACATATTCCCTTTTCATTTTCAAAGAATAGTATTAAGATAATACTAAATGATGAATAACTGAAAGGAGTTTATCTATGTCCAAAAAGTTTGGAAAATTTTTACTTTTCTCTGCCATTGCGGGTGTTGCTGCCTATGGGGCATATCAGTATCTGCAAACCAAAGATCAAACTGCTTCCCCTGCAGGTGCAGACGACGCGGATGATGACCTTGACGATTTCAATGAAGATCTGGATGAGGAGCCTGCTGCCGAAAAGGAGCGCTCCTATGTTTCCTTAAATCTTGATAAAGCCGCTGCAATTGCCAGTGAATCCTTCCAAAAGGCAAAGGAAGTCATTGCAGACTCCGTACAGCAGGTTCGTGATACCGTAAAATCAGTGACAGAAGGTCAGGGTTCTTCTGAGGCAAATTTCACGGATCTGACCGCCCTCAAAAAGGAATCCGAAACACAGGAAAATGCGCCTGCGGAATCCGTAACTGAAGACTTCTTTACACAGGAAACTCCGGAAGAAGCTGCCCCGCTTCAAGCCGAAACCACACCGGAAGGAGCGTCAGACTCTTCCCCGGAAGGAGCGGCGTCTGCTGTTAAGAACACTGCTCCTGCAGAGACATTTTTTGAAGACACACGGGAAACTTCATCCGAGAGTTCTGCTCCCTCCGAAACGGTGGAAGAATTCTTTGACGACGACAGTCTCTGATCATTGACTTTAGCTGCTTATAAACAAGTTAATAACTTTTTAGGGCCTGAAGCGCTTAAAGATAAGCGCTCCAGGCTTTTTTCAGTAATTCANTTCCNTCTTTCAGTTCTGTTTTATCTAAAGCTCCGTATCCCAGTAAAACAGTATTGCGANAGGCCTGCTTCGANNGCTGTTCTTCTATACAGGCCTGTGACATACCATAGATTCGAATTCCCTCCCTCCGGGCAGTCTGCAGAAGTTCTTCTTCTGTTACAGCTTTTTGGCTGGTAAGCAAAAGGTGCAGTCCTGCATTTTCTCCCGAAATTCGAAAGCTCTTTTCAAAGGGATGTAAAAGCGCCAACAGATAATCATGCTTTTCTCTGTAAATTTTTCTCANCTTATTTAAATATCGCTCAAAGTAACNATCCCNGATNAATTCATNTAAAATACGCTGATCAATACGGGAAACCGTAGATGCATAACACCCGCAATTTTTCCTGTAACTCTCCAACAGACGGGAGGGCAGCACCATGTATCCTACACGGATAGCCGGTGCTATGGACTTGGAAAAGGTTCCCATGTAAATAACTTTTCCGACACTGTCCGATGCCTGCAGGGAGGGAATAGGCTTTCCACGATAGCGAAACTCACTATCATAATCATCTTCGATCAAATAACGGTCCGGCTTCTCCATCGCCCACTTAAGAAGCTCCATCCGCCTTCCTATTGGCATGACAATTCCCGTAGGATATTGATGAGAAGGCATCACATATGCCAGCCTTGCTCCGCTTTCTCGAAGTTTTTCCACATTCATTCCACTGCCGTCCACAGGAATTGCCGTAATCTCATAGGCAAAGGACTGGAAAATCCGATACGCCCGTTCATAAGTAGGCTCTTCCATTGCAATGGGGACATGCCGTCCCAGTATTTTTTCAAGAAGCATAAACAAATAGTCCGTTCCTGCTCCTACTACAATCTGATTCGGTCTGCAGTTTACGCCTCTGGAAGAATGTAAATATCTGGCAATCGTCTCTCTTAGAGCTAANTCTCCCTGTGCATCTCCCCTGNCAAACATTTCGCTGTTAGCATCGACCAGAATGTTCCNGGTGATTTTCTTCCNGGTAGCAAACGGGAAATCCTTAAGACTTATGGCATGAGGTGAAAAATCATATATCGGCTTTGTCTCTTTCCCGCTCATGGGAAAGAAACATGCGTTTCCTTCCTGCCACTCATCCTGATACACTTTTTCAACGGCACATTCAGCCAACGCAGAGATATCCAAAAGTTCTTCCACAGAACTTACAAAATATCCCTTATGAGGTTTTGCTTCTAGATATCCCTCTGCCGCCAACTGTCCATATGCAGAATCTACCGTACTGCGCGCCACCTGCAGATATTCTGCCAGAGAACGAGTTGAGGGAAGCTTCTCTCCTGTAAGAAGCTTCCCTGCCCTGATCTCATCCCGAATATACTCATATATCTGGAGATAGAGACATTTATCTGTTTCATCCGTCAACTGAATGGTAAGGTCTGTCATTTCTATTTCTTTTCCTTCATTTTAGCAAGGATCATATCCTTCACATCCCGCGCTTTATCCTTCATACGGGTATTGGCTGCAGGGGAGGTGATGATCGTGGAGATAAGCCTGGAAGCAGTGTCCAAATTACCATACTCCATCGATAAAACGGAAAGCAGGAACTCTACCGTAATCTCATCCATCCCACACATGGGATAATCTTCCGTTTGTCTTGCTGTAAGGAATCCCTCCATTGCATTTTTGAGATATTCAATCTCCTGTGCCTTCAGCGCTTCACATTTCTTTTCATTTTCCGGTGTCTTATCCGCTGCAAGACTTTCCTGCCAGCTTCTGGTCAGCCAGCCTGCTTTCAGGCATATGTAAGCTTTCTCACTTGCTTTTGCATTCTTTACAATTGCATTGGCAAGACAAAGCTTATAGCGGTACAAAGCCTCCTCATAGCTGTATACCTCTTGATCCGCAATGGCCGCCTGAAATGCCTTGGAAATCTTTTCCTGAATTTCATTGGCCTGACTCTTCGTTAGTGAAGGGAAAAACCTTGCAAGTGCAGAGTAACCACACTTCGAACAGACAACAGGCTCATACTTAAGCGGCTCGATGTTTTCATACACCGGACGAAGATCTGTATCCGTGCGTACCACCCTTGCACGTCCCGATCTTAAAGTCCTTGCCTTAATTTTATTGCCGCATACAGGACAATCGAATGCTTTATCAAACAAAAAATCTGTTTCCTTTACAACCGGAGCCGCCACCTGCTTTTTCTCGGTTTTCTCGGTTTCTTTTGCCGCGGGCTTCTCATACAGATCCATTCCCTCTAAATTCTTTAAACCCATCTCTCCTAAACCATCTAATAAACCTGCCATTTTAAAACCTCCATCTCCTTAAACCTTCGGTAATACATATGAACTCTTCAAAGATACTATTCGATTAAATACAAGCGCTCCCTCTTTGGAATCCTTTGCATCCACACAAAAATAACCCTGTCTCACAAACTGGAAGCTGTCATACGCTTTCGCATCTCCAAGCNCCGGTTCCAAGCAGCAATCTTNTAACACGGTTAANGAATTCGGATTCAAATTNAGACTTCCGTCCTCATTATACACACCCTTTTCCTCATCAATAATATTCTCATATAAGCGCACTTCCGCTTTCACGGCTTCCTTCGCCGGAACCCAGTGGATCGTTCCCTTTACTTTACGTCCTGCAAAGCCGGTGCCGCATTTGGTTTCCGGATCATAAGTACAATGAACTTCGACAACCCTTCCGTTCTCATCCTTCACGCAGCCGGTACAGGTGACAAAATAAGCATTCATCAGACGTACTTCATTGCCCGGGAACAACCGGAAATACTTCTTCGGCGGTTCTTCCATAAAGTCCTCGCGGTCAATATAAAGCTCCCTGCCAAAAGGAACCTGACGATAACCCATTGCTTCATTCTCTAAATTATTTGCCACCTCAAGCATTTCTGTCTGATCTTCCGGATAATTATCAATGATCAGCTTTATGGGATCAAGCACCGCCATCATTCGGGGACGCTTTAATTTCAGATCCTCACGGATACAATACTCCAGCATTGCATAATCTGCNGATGAGTTGCTCTTCGAAACACCGCAGAGATCCACAAACATTTTGATAGACTCCGGCGTAAAGCCTCTTCTCCGAAGGGCAGCAATGGAAACCAGTCTGGGATCATCCCAGCCGTCTACAATGCCTTCCTCCACCAGCTTCTTGATATATCTCTTGCCCGTAACCACATTAGTCAGATACATCTTCGCAAATTCGACCTGTTTCGGCGGATGCGGGTACTCCAGTTCTCTTACCACCCAGTCATACAACGGTCTGTGGTCTTCAAACTCCAGCGTACAAATCGAATGCGTAATTCCTTCTATTGCATCCTCGATAGGATGCGCAAAGTCATACATAGGGTAAATACACCACTGATCCCCTGTATTGTGATGGCTCATGTGTGCCACACGATAGATAATCGGATCCCGCATATTGATGTTGGGGGAAGCCATGTCAATTTTGGCACGGAGAGTTTTTTCACCATCTGCAAACTCACCGTTTTTCATCTTTTCGAATAATTCCAGGTTCTCTTCCACGCTCCGCTCTCTGTTGGGATCATTCTTTCCCGGCTCTGTAAGCGTTCCGCGATATTCACGCATCTCTTCTGCTGTCAGATCCGACACATAGGCCTTTCCTTTTTTGATCAGTTTTACTGCGCCTTCGTACATCTCGCCAAAATAATTCGATGCAAAAAACAAACGGTCCTCCCAGTCAGCCCCAAGCCACCGGATATCTGCCAGAATCGACTCCACAAACTCTGTTTTTTCTTTCGTTGGATTTGTGTCATCAAAACGCATATTAAATTTGCCATTATATGCCTTGGCAAGCCCATAATTAAGAAGAATGCTCTTTGCATGTCCGATATGAAGATATCCGTTGGGTTCCGGCGGAAATCGGGTATGCACAGTATCATACACGCCCTCTTCCAGATCTTTATCTATGATCTGTTCAATAAAATTTCTGGAAACCACTGTTTTTTCTTCTGTATCCGTGAGCTCTTCATTTACTTTATTTAATTCCATTTCGCTCATCTTACCATCAACCTCCGTCACTCCAGATCAGTCCTTTGGAGTTTCTCTTTGCATAACATCCTTAGTTATCATAGCACACCGACCTGAAATTATAAAGAAGAAATACTTATTATTTCAAATAATACTTATTACTTCCTGCCCCAGTTCCGGAACATACTTACTTTCAAAAACTTCTCGCGGCATAGGCCGGTCAAAATAATACCCCTGTATCAATCCGATATTCATATCCGACAAAATCTCATACTGGTTTCTTGTCTCTACTCCTTCTATGCACAGATTCACTCCAATTGCTTCCGCAAGATCGCCTACCATTTTGATAAAGGACTTCGCATAAGCATCTCTCTCCAGATCCCTGACAAAGGTTTGATCCACTTTGATTACATCAAACGGTATCTCTCTGATATGATTCAAGGAAGAGTATCCTGTTCCAAAGTCATCCAGTGCAATCCTCACTCCCAGCTTCTTGATGCTGTCCAAGATCTCTTTCATTCGCTCCATATCATTGATTGCAAGGCTCTCCGTCACTTCCAGTGTAAGGTTCTCCGGGCTCAATCCCGATTCTTTCACAGTCTGCTCTATGATCTCTACAATATCAGGCTGAAGGAGCTGGACTACTGACAGGTTAACATTTACCTTAAAATCCGGATGTCCGTTATCGTTCCAGGTTTTACAGTGCCTGCAGGCTTCCCTGAGCACATAGTTGCCTATTGGATTAATAAGTCCCAGATACTCTGCAAGCGGAATAAACTCAGAAGGCGGTATGAACCCCAGCTCCGCATTGTTCCATCGAATCAGTGCTTCCGCTCCCGTACAGGGCAGATTCTTCTTCTTTACATCAATANTCGGCTGGTAGAATACCTCAAACTCCTGATATCCTCTTGCTGTAGCATCANGCATATTCTTTTCCATATCCAGCCGCTTACCGGANTTCATTCCCATACTGTCCGCANACTTCGCCACGCGGTTTTTGCCTCGTTTTTTGGCCTCATACATGGCAATATCCGCTTTTTTAATCAGATCATGGACCGAATCTCCCTCTCCGGGATAATTTACCATTCCCATACTCATGGTACAATAATAGTCTGAATCCTTAAGAAACCACGGCTTCATAAATATTTCTTTGATGGAAGATATAATCTTTTCACGCCGGTTCTGTTCCCCGGGGGGAATAATGATCACAAACTCATCTCCGCCCACACGATAACAGGTGTTCTCAATTCCTTCAATTCTCTTCAGGCTGTTAGAAATTGCTTTTAAGAGCACATCCCCGTACTGATGTCCAAGTCCGTCATTGATATGCTTAAAATCATCCAAATCCAGATAAAGTAATTCTCCCTTGTGCTGTTCTTTTTCCGCCGCCTCCACATATTTGGCAAGATCCCGCTCACAGCACATTCGATTATAAAGTCCTGTCAAAAAGTCTGTATATGCCTGCTGCTCAAACTTTTCCTGATATCCCTTTTTTTCTGTAATGTCGTACAAGGCGCACAAAAGTGCCTTGCTGCCATCTACCCATTTAATATTTGTGTAATACAGATCATACCATCGTTCATGCTCAGACTGATAAATTTCACTGATTCCTCTGCCCCGGTGTATATTTTTATCCAGAAGCCCGTTCAGGCTGCCATCTTTCATTTCCTGTTTAAAAATGACGCCCATACTCCGGTTAGCAAACAGGCATTCACCGGTCTGTACACTCCGCACATAAACAGCAGCACCAATATGATTTAAAATCGTGTCCAATGACGCATAAGAATCTGTAAGCGAGTTCTTCTGATTATTTCTGTTCAGAATACTTTGAAGAATCTTTACGGAATCATTTACAAATTTAATCTCGTCCAATTCCCAGATCCGTTCCTTTACTTTCTCGCCAAAATACACATACATATTATCCGNNCCNCCNCCTCTTNACAGGAACAACNATNANTGNTTTTAATCCAAACCGGTTTAATTCTTTCCGCTCTTCCTCTCCCATCATGGCATTTCCGGACAATACAAGTGTCTTTTCCGTACGGAAAAAAGAAGGGCACTCATATTCTTTTCCCTTTTCCAGTCCGCCAGTGTTCCCTGTCTTGCTCCAACCAGCAATGACTCTCAGCCTCTTTCCATCTTCACTGATCTGGCACACCGCTCCTGTGCTGATCAGAAGATAATTTCCCACAATACTAAGGAGCCGGCTGCCGACCATCTGCACAGATTCCTCGCTCTCCAAAAGCTGTACCACCTCGGTAAGTGCCTCGGCGCGTTTTAAATGCTCTTCCATTTTCAGTTCGGAACTGCGGCTCTTTTGGCTCTCTGCCTTTGCATTCAACATGGCATTTTTATAATGAATCAGCGCATCGGTGATCTCATGCAGCGCATCCACCACCCCTTCAAACTGTTTCCCGCTTAAGGTCGCTTCAAAATCCAAAAGAGGTTCCTTCTCATAATCCTGTGCATCCGTAACGTCAGAAAGCACACCACAAACAAGCCAATTGATAAGCGGTTTTCCATCCACTCTGGCGGAAATCACCGCCAGACGCAGATTGGGATATGCCGTCGTTTCAATTGCCTGATCTTCCAGTGTGCTCTCAGATACTCGCAGCAACATGCTTTGAAGCTGCTCTTTATCTATGATTTTTCTTATTCTGTCTCTTTCTTTTGTGTTTCCGCCAAACTCAGTAATTGGATTCCCTTTGCCATCCACACAACAAATAAATACGCTTGCAATATCACAAAAGTGCTCCTGCCACCGACTAAGCTCTTTCCCTTCAATGAGACTTTGAATCAGTGGTGCCGTATCCTGATGGAGCACTGTCTTTTCCAGACTGCTCACTTACCTGTACTCCTCCTGCTCCCCTATACTCATAACCATATTTATAAAATTTATTCATCAACACTGTAGTTGGGTGCCTCTTTCGTAATGTGAATATCATGAGGATGACTTTCTTTCAGAGAAGCCGCTGAAATTTTTATAAACCGCCCATTTTCCTTCAGCTCCTCAATTGTGCCAGTTCCGCAGTNTCCCATACCCGAACGCNGGCCTCCCANCAANTGAAATNCCGTANCTTCTACGGTTCCTTTATAAGCAACACGTCCTTCCACGCCTTCCGGTACAAGTTTTTTGGCATTTTCCTGAAAATACCGGTCTTTGCTTCCGTTTTCCATCGCTGAGATGGAACCCATCCCACGATACACCTTATACTTACGTCCCTGATACAGTTCAAAGGTTCCGGGACTCTCGTCACATCCGGCAAAAATACTTCCCATCATGCAGACATTTCCGCCTGCTGCTATTGCCTTGGTCATATCCCCTGAATATTTGATTCCGCCGTCTGCAATAATCGGAATATCAAATTCCTTCGCTACGGAATAAGCATCCATAATCGCCGATATTTGTGGAACGCCGATTCCTGCTACTACACGAGTTGTNCAGATCGACCCCGGTCCAATACNGACCTTGACAGCATCTGCTCCGGCCTTGATCAGATCCCTGGTTCCCTCTCCTGTAGCCACATTTCCTGCAATTACCTGAAGTTCTGGATATTTATCCTTGATCATGGACAGACAGCGAAGTACATTCTCGGAATGTCCATGTGCACTGTCAAGAACAATCACATCCACCTTGGCATCTACCAATGCACCTACCCGGTCAAGCACATTTGCGGTGATTCCTACTCCCGCACCGCAAAGGAGCCTGCCCTGCTTGTCCTTTGCTGAAAGAGGATATTTGATAGTCTTTTCNATATNCTTAATTGTGATAAGACCGACAAGATTATAATCATCGTCTACAATGGGAAGCTTTTCCTTTCTTGCCTTTGCAAGAATCTTTTTGGCCTCCTCTAACGTGATTCCTTCCTTCGCTGTAATCAGCCCTTCAGAGGTCATGGACTCTTTAATTTTTTGAGTGAAATCTGTCTCAAATTTTAAATCACGATTCGTAATGATTCCCACAAGCTTCCGGCCTTCTGTAACCGGCACGCCTGAAATNCGGAACTTGGCCATTAATGCATCGGNATCAGCANGAGTATGCTCCGGTGTAAGNGANAATGGATCCGTAATGACACCNTTTTCTGATCTTTTCACCTTATCAACCTCTTCTNCCTGGGCTTCAATAGACATATTCTTATGAATAATGCCGANTCCTCCCTGCCTCGCCATTGCGATNGCCANTCTGTGTTCGGTAACCGTGTCCATTCCCGCACTCATCATAGGAATATTAAGCTTAATTTTCTTTGTAAGCCATGTCGTCAAATCCACCTCGTTAGGAACGATCTGTGAATAAGACGGTACCAGCAGTACATCATCAAAGGTAATCCCTTCTCCAATTATCTGACCCATTTTCTCTCCTCCTGTGATTTATCCCTTATTTATCCATTTCAACTCTTAATCTTTAAATACCTTTCTGGGTGCCGCCATAGTAATGGCTTTGATCATTTCCTCATTGGGTTCAATGATCACCCTTTTTTGACCGTCATAGTAAAAAACATACCTGTGATCTGGCTGCTTTTCTTCCCCGGAACTGTAATCTACCGTCTTATCCTGCCGGTTCTTATAGTTATCAAGGTGCCATGACTTAATCGGTGCTAAAACCTCCATCTTTTCAATGTCATATACTGCTACCCGTTTCCGTTTACTTTTGGCAAGAACCTTGTCCACGGTCAACTCTTTGTCCACGTAAAGGTACTCATATTCCAGATCCGCATTCAAACTGACAAAATATGCCGCCACGCCAAACACGATGCCGATAATCATTGCCAGAAGGTAACCGGCTACTCCCAGCAGGATAAAACCTGCTGCCAAAATAATTGTTAAAAACTTGAGCAGTGTCATGTACGCAGGTGTTTTTCGTTTAACCAGCCATTCCACATATGTTTCGTTCATATCAGACCTCCATCCCGAATGTATAATCTTAATCATAGTATATTTTGAGGAAACTTTCAAGCAATATCGGGCAGCCGAAAATGCATTTCCAATATTTTAATCAAATATTTATTGTTTTTTTAGAGATATTCGTTTTCCTGTCATTGACACTCTTTTCCAAAATAGCTATGATGTAAATTATGAATAAAAGTTACTAAAGTCAGTGCAGGAAAGGAACGCTTATGAGTCAAAACGCAAAAGAATCGAAAGCATACCGCGGAGTACAGGACGAGATCCGGCAGCAGCAGCAAAAGCTGAAAGACAAGCCCCTGAAGGAAAAGCTGCAATATTTCTGGTACTACTATAAGGTACACACAATTGTAATCGCTGCTGTGGTCATCTTTCTGGGTACTTTGATCGGTGATATTCTTTCTGCCAAAGATTATACTTTTTACGCTGTTATGCTCAATGCNGTNAATCTCTCNGGCGATTCCATGGAAAGCGCCTTTNGCGAGTATGCAGAGCTTGACCTGGAAACCTATGANTGCTTCATCGATACCGATACCACCCTGTCCTACCGCACAGCGACCCAATATGATATGGCTAACTCCCAGAAGCTGATTGNTCTGATTCAAACCGGCGATCTGGATGNATTGGTTTTTGNCNCGGAAGTTTTTAACAANTATGCAAATAATGAGATTGTTCTGGATCTGACAACGGTTTATACCGCCGACGAACTTCAAAAATACGAAGGCCGGCTTTATTATGTGGATAAAGCGCAGATTGACCGGGCCAATGAAGATCCTGATTACGAAAATGAAGCCCTTGCTTTTATGGCAGAAAGTGAAACACCTACAAACGACGATATTATAAAGGAAGCAGAAACTCACCGCCATCCGGAAAATATGGAGCAGCCCATTCCCGTCGGCATTTTCTTGGAGGATTCTCCTTTTATTCAAAAGACAGGGGCTTATGACGTCTTAAAACCCGTATTTGGCATTTCGGCAACCACCACACGCCCGGATACCGCCAAGAAATTTCTGGAATTTCTCTGGGACGATCAGGTTGATTTTGGTTCCATGAAAGCAAATATTCTCCTCCAAAATACCCGCTAAAATCGATTCAGATTCTGTTCTCATCATGCGCCGCCTTTAAGCGGCGCTTTCTTTATTAAGATCACAGCATTTTTAAATAAAGTCCCTTATCTTCATACGAAATTCATAGGAACATGGTATATTATAGTTAACGACATTAGAAAATGTCTTATATCAACAGAAAGGAAGTATATCATGAACCACTCCCTTTATCAGGTACTTTTTGTGGAAGACGAACCCACCATCCGTGAAGTACTGACCGAATACATGCAGATCTCCGGCTACCAGGTCACATCTGTCTCCCGGGGCGATGAAGCAATTCAGTTTCTGGACTCCGGCCAATATGACATTGCTGTTTTGGATATCATGGTACCAGGCGCAGACGGCTTTCAGGTACTTACGCATATACGTACCTCCAAACCGGAAATGGCTGTAATCATGCTCACCGCTCTTGATGACGAGCAGACGCAGGTTAAAGCCTTCAACAGCTATGCTGATGATTATGTAATCAAGCCTGTTTCCCCCATTATCCTGCTAAAACGTATGGAGACCATTTTACGGCGGACTGCTTCTGCATGTGCCGATACCGAATACCAAAACGGACTCACCTTAAATGAACAGGCATATTGTGCAATGTACTGCGGGAATCGTCTGCCGCTTACTTTAAGCGAGTATCTTTTGCTCCGAACCCTTTATCAGCATCCGGACCGGGTGTATACCAGGGAACAGTTGATTTTGAATATTTACAACGAGGATTATATTGGAAATGACCGGATCATTGACGCACATATCAAAAACCTGCGCAAAAAACTGCCGGTCTCCTGCATTAAGACTGTGATCGGCGTGGGATATCAATTTGACAGGGAGGCTTTGAAATGAAGATAAAATTAGAACACAAAAATTTGTCTTACAGTCTGCTTCTTGCCGGCTGTCTGCTTCTTTTCCTCATAAGTTACTTTATCTGCATGCTTCCTTCTCTTTACGTGGATTATCTTATGGACGAGAATTTAAAGGCAATCCGCGAACAGCATCGCACTTTTGTAACTACTGGAAGTTACGAAAGCGCACGTGTCAAAAATCCTACTGCGTGTTTCTCCCTGCGCATACCTGATCAGGGAGATTCCATTTTTCTGGCAGGGAAAATCTTTTCTCTTCAGTTCACTCTTACGGACTCCCGGCTCCAGGAGCAGCTGCACCGCTATCAGGAATCGCTTCAGGATTTTCATAGGATCTATCAGGATACCGATACAGAATATTCCCCGGCGATGCAGCAGACGTTTGATGAATGGGCTGCTATTTTACGTGAATCTTTTTCCGGCTCTGATCTGCTTCCGGTCGAAATCCAATTTCTGCAATTCCAAAAGACGGACATTTTCTATACAAATGAATATCTCCGCTATCATCCCGTTTCCGACCAAATGTTCATTCTAGAAACCGGTGTTGAGGATACCAACAACAGTTATATCAACTATATTGCCGTAGAAAAACTGGAGGATTCCTTGGTTCTTTCTCTCCTTCCTGTGATGACTCCGGATATCAACGAAATCCGTCCTGTGATCTTCCAGAGTCTTCCCTTCCTCATTGCAGCGGTTCTCTTTGCCGTACTTATCTTTTCCCGTATTTACTCAAAAGGGATTATCGCTCCGGCACAGCGTCTGATCCAGCAGAGCTATGAAGAACTGAAACAGAAAAATCAGAAATTAAAGGAAGAAAATATCCGTCAGGAGGTTTTTTTGCGCGCCTCATCCCACCAATTAAAAACACCGGTATCCGCCGCTCTTCTTCTGACAGACGGTATGATCAGCAGAATTGGGAAATATGCAGATCGGGATCTTTACCTCCCCGGAGTGAAAGAACAGCTTCTTTCTATGCGGAAAATTATTGAAGATATTTTATATCTGAACCGGCTTAAAGACCAAATTCAGATGCAGGAAATAGATCTTGATGCCCTGATTGATTCCTGCCTTCAATCCTACAGAATTATTTTAGGCAGCCGACAGCTGTCTCTTACCTGTGATCAGAACTTTGACCAAAAAGTTTTCACCGATGAGCGGACCGCATCACTTATTTTGAACAATCTGCTGTCCAACGCCATAAACTATACTCCTTCCGGCGGAAAAATAGAAATCCGTACCTCCTCCGGAACCATACAAATACAANATTACGGCANCCGCATTNCGGAGGATCTCCTTCCTCATATTTTTGATCCTNTTGTCANCGGAAACCACGGTCNGGNCGGACATGNTCTNGGNCTGTATCTGGCTTCCTACTATNCACCCGCTGCAAACGCCTCTCTGTCTGTCACAAACGAAGGGGAAAGCGTTCTCGCTATCCTTCGCTTTCATCGGCATGAAATCTGAATATAAGATTCATTCCAGCTTCATCAGAACTTCATATCCTTTTGATAAAATCTTTTTTAACAAAAAGAAGGAGAAAAGCTATTATGTTGTTATCTATTGAAAATCTGACTGTCCGCTACGGACCCGAGACCGCCCTTAACATTGACCAGCCTATCCATATTGAAGAGGGAGAGCGGATCGGCATTATCGGCTCCAACGGCGCCGGTAAGACTACTCTGGTCAAAAGCATTCTGGGACTGGTGCCCTATCAGGGAACCATTCAGACCGCGCTTACACGGGANCAAATTGCTGTTCATATGCAGTTNAATGAATATGCGGANTCCATGCCGGTAAAATACANTATGGAAGCAATTTNNGAGACGAAAATCTCCAAGAATAAAAAGCTTCAGGAACTGATCGAGTACTTTGAATTTGGAGAATGTCTTAAGAAAAGATATACCAAGCTGTCAGGAGGACAAAAGCAGCGCTTTACCATCATTTTGGTCATGATGCAGGAAGCNNCTCTGACCTTTTATGATGAAGTNACATCGGGATNGGATTTTGAAACCCNTCAAANACTGATGGAGAAGCTGGCTAATTGGTATCGGAACNAAAATTCCAGTTTATGCATTGTTTCTCATTNTTATGATNAGCTGGAAAACCTTGTTGACAAGCTNCTGATTCNGGATAAAGGAAGGGNTGTTGCTTATGGAAAANCAGAAGAATTGTTCCGCAGATATTGCGGCAGAGCTGTAATCATTTTAGATAATACACCGGAAAATGAAAACTTAGTTAAAGATCATAAAAGACTGGNAGCTCCNGCCCATCTCATTGCTCTGTCCTGCGATAATNAATCTGATGAAAGGGAAGTCACTTCCAGATTACTTGCGCACAACAAGAATTACAAGCGCAGCAGCCGGGATATCGAAATACTGTCTATTAATGCAAAAAAAGCNCTATTTATGAAAAGTGAGGGNATAAGCTATGACAAATAAAACCAGAAAATCATTGACTCTGCAGATGCTGCTTTTTGAGCTGAGAAACATAACAGGCAATCCCTATGTACATCTTTTTGGAATTGCCATGCCGATACTGATGTCTTATATNATTATTCGCGGCGTCACTATGGAAGTTTCAGATCCTGCTCTTCTNTGTACAATTTCCACTTCCGTGTTTCTGGGTATAGGAGTTGTTATCCCTATGGCAATTGCTCTCATGGGCTATGCGGCCACAAGAGCTCAGGAAATGGAAAAGGGCATCCCGGAACGGTTAGAGCTGTTTGGGATCCGTTCTTCCATCACCTTATGCAATCGGATCGCAGCCGAATTGATATTTATCCTGGTTGTCTTCATTCTTTACTTTGTTTATGGCTGCCTCTTTTTAGAATTAGAACCGCCCAAAGCCTCCGGTGCAGTAATTTACACCATAAGCATGCTCGCCCTTACGATCATATTGCTCTGCATTGCCCACGGAATTGCGTCTATTCTGAAAAAATTCGGGCCTACCTACTGTGTCGTTATGATCCTTTACTTTACTCTCATGCTCTTTTCCGGCATGATGGGACTGAGCTACGACAATATGCCTTCGGGCATTCAGTTTGTTGCAAAGCTTCTGCCCACCACATATCTCAACAAAGATATCTATACCATCTGGACAGGAGAAAGCTATCGCTTTACCGCTATGCTGCAGTCCTACCTGCTTTGGGCTGTTGCTGCAGGAATACTTCTGATTGTTACAGCTGAGATAAAACAAAAATATCATAAATTGCCTTGATTGCATCCTCAAAGTCATCATCCGCCACACCGATAATCACATTCAACTCACTAGAGCCCTGATCGATCATCTTTACATTTACATTGGCATGTGCCAGTGCGGAAAAGATTCTTCCTGCCGTTCCACGCATGGATTTCATCCCCCTGCCTACCACTGCGATCAGGGCCAGATCGGATTCAATATCCACGCTGTCCGGATCTGCCAGCCTATGAATNGCNGAGACTACNTTNTGTTCCTTATCAATAAATTCATCCTGATGGACAAACACCGTCATGGTGTCAATGCCGGATGGCACATGCTCAAAAGAAATTCCNTANTCCTCAAANGCCTGAAGAACCTTCCTTCCAAACCCNATCTCCGAGTTCATCATGGCCTTTTCAATATTGACNGANCAGAATCCCTTTTTGCCTGCNATTCCNGTNATCACATATTTGGATTTCTGGCAGGTACTCTCTACAATCCATGTTCCTGCATCCTCCGGCTTATTGGTATTGCGGATATTGATGGGAATNCCNTCTCTTCTTACGGGGAAAATAGCGTCTTCGTGAAATACGCCTGCCCCCATATAAGAAAGCTCCCTCAGTTCCCGGTAGGTAATTGTTTCGATCGCCTCCGGATTATCAATAATTCTCGGATCTGCAATCAAAAATCCGGACACATCCGTCCAGTTCTCATATACATCCGCTTTTACCGCTCTTGCAACAATGGCACCGGTAATATCGGAACCGCCTCTTGAAAAGGTCTTTACCCGGCCATCCGCATAGGCCCCATAAAACCCGGGAACAACTGCGTGTTCCATATCCTTTAGCCGTTCACGAAGCATCTGGTTGGTGGTTTCTGCATCGAAATCCCCGTTTTCATCAAAGCGGATCACCTGTGCCGCATCAATAAACTCATATCCTAAAAATGCCGCCATAATAATACTGTTCAGATATTCCCCTCTGGATGCGGCATAATTCTCACCGGCCTTCTCCTTAAACTGCTTATCGATCACTTTAAATTCATCTTTTAAGGAAAGAGATAATCCCAGTCCATCAATAATTTCCTGATATCTTGCCTCTATTTCCTTTAATTCTTTGGAATAGTTCTCACCCGCCTCCGCTAAATGGTAGCATCCATAAAGCATATCCGTAACCTTTGTATCTTCCGGGAAACGCTTGCCGGGTGCAGAAGGTACTACATACCTCCTTTCCTTATCCGCATGAATAATATCCGCCGCCTTCCGGAACTGTTCTGCACTTGCCAGAGAGCTTCCTCCGAATTTCACTACTTTTTTCATTTCTTCACTTAACTCCTCTTTTATTCTTTTTCTAAAAGCCTGTCAATAATAGTGTGTCCGGTTGCAATATAGCTTCCGGCTTCTGCTTCTTTTTCATTGTAATTCCAGGTCTCACTCTTTGGCGCGCTGCTGTCATACAAAAGATACGGCACACTTCCCGAAGTGTGGGTTCTAACCCGGATTGGCGTAGGGTGATCCGGCAAAACAAGCAGACGATAGTTCACATCTTCCTTATTAAGTGCTTCAACAATCGGCCCAATCACCCGCTGATCCAGATACTCAATAGCCTGCACCTTTTTTTCCACACTTCCCTGGTGCCCCATCTCATCCGGTGCCTCCACATGTATGTAAACAAAATCATACTCTCCGCGAAGGGCCTCAAGCGCCGCCTGTACTTTTCCTTCATAATTGGTATGGAGTCCGCCGTTGGCTCCTTCCACCTGTGCGACACCCATTCCTGCTCCTACCGCAATCCCTTTCAGCAGATCTACGGCCGACACCATCATGCCCTTTAATCCATTCTTTTCTTCAAAGGAAGAAAGCGCTGGTTTGGTTCCGGCTCCCCAGAACCAACAGCAATTGGCCGGGTTTAATCCCTTCTTTTTTCGTTCGATATTGATGGGATGCTCCGCCAGGATCTCATAGCTTCTCTTCATCATAAAAAGAAGCTGATCATCATCGGGCAGATGCTGTCCGATCACCTGTCCCAGCACATCATGAGGCTGTACAAGCTCGATCACGCTGCCCTGATTCCAAATCAGGCAGTGACGATAACTGGTTCCCACATAAAACTGATAGGTTTCGTTTTGAAGTTCTTTCTTCACAGCTTCCAAAAGAACACTGCACTCTTCGGTGGATATTTCTCCCGAACTGTGATCNATGATTGTTTTTTCTTCAAAAGGNTCATCCCCGTCNGAGAGCGTCACAATGTTACAGCGAAGCGCCACATCCGTATCCTTCATAGGTACGCCNATNCTAAGCGCCTCTAACGGAGAACGTCCCGAATAATACTTCTTNGGGTCATACCCAAGCACNGANAGATTCGCCGTGTCNGAACCGGGCTTCATCCCTTCCGGNATGGTATGCACCAGTCCGATTTCCGAAANCTTACTAAGCCNGTCAAGAGTCGGCGTATCCGCATACTCCAAAGGTGTTTTACCCGAAAGCGCTTCAATGGGTTCATCCGCCATACCGTCTCCCAAAACTACCACATATTTCTTCTTTTTCATTTTATTCCTTACTCCTCGATTCTGATACGGCTGATAATTCCAACCTTTTCGGATTTTTCATTAAATTCCTTTTCTGTCATTAGCTCCGTCACAAAAGCAAATTCTCCTGGTACATCCGCCTCAATCACGCTCGCTCTCTCAAAAATATGCAGTGCATCCATTTCCTTTTCTGCCGAAACCCGTACAAAGAACCGACGGCTTGCCTTTTCAATTCCGGCGAGCTCCACATCCTCATTATCCCAGAAGCACATGATTACTTTCCCTATATGTCTTGCACAGTCTACCACATCTGATACCACAGCACTTGCTGTAGGCAGCTTTCCGGCTCCTCTGCCATAATACATAGAATCCCCCAGCATATTTCCATGGACAAACACTGCATTAAACACATCATTTACCATAGAAAGGGGATGATCATAACTGATCAGAAACGGAGCTACCATAGCATACATATTTCCATCCTGCTCCTTGCTCTGGGCAAGCAGTTTGATGGTCTTTCTCATTGCCTTTGCATAAACAAAATCTTCCGGCGTGATCTTTGAGATTCCTTCNGTATAAATATCCTCNTATTTTACATTGCGGCAGCACATCAGGGAAGAAAGAATNGCNATCTTGCGGCAGGCATCGTAACCTTCAATATCCGCTTCNGGATTTCTCTCCGCATAACCCTTTTCCTGTGCTTCCTTCAAAACAGCATCAAAGTCNGCNCCTTCNCGCTCCATCTTNGTTAATATATAGTTGGTGGTTCCGTTTAAAATACCGGTAATNGCATCGATCTTTTCNGCTGTTAAGGAATAGTTCAGCGGCCTGATAATGGGAATTCCGCCGCCCACGCTTGCCTCAAAAAGATAATTGCACTTGTTCTCATGCGCAATCTGTATCAGCTCCGGCCCGTGAAGCGCAACCAGCTCTTTGTTGGAGGTACACACACTCTTTCCCGACATAAGCGCCCTTTTGGTAAAATCATATGCCGGCTTGATTCCTCCCATGGTCTCACAAATGATCTTGATATCCGGATCATTTAAAATCTGTTCCACATCATGAACTACTTTATCCTCGTAAGGATCCCCGGGGAAATCCCGTAGATCTAAAATATATTTAATATTCAGTTCCTCTCCGGATTTCTTGTTGATTTCCTGCTTATTTTTTTCGATTACTTCCACAACACCGCTTCCAACCGTGCCGTATCCCAAAACCGCTACCTGTATCATATCGTTTCCTCCATTCTTTTAAGAAAAAATTTCTCACGTTTATTCTTTTGCCAGTATTTTGACATTTCGAACNCCCTTTTGCCNTTCCATGGCTTCAAGCATTTCCGAGACATTTCCCGTTGTGGGAAGCACTTGAACACTTAANCTTAAGGATGCCACNCCGTTAATGGGAATACTCTGATGGATGGTAAGAATATTTGCGCCAAACTCTGCGACGATCTTAAGCACATCCGACAAAAGCCCCGGTTCATCCTCCATCTGAAAGGTCAGAGTGATGGTAGTCCCCTGCGCATTGTCATGAAATTGAAAAATATCATCCTTATACTTGTAAAAAGAACTCCGGCTGATTCCTACCCGGTCTGCTGCCTCATTGATGGTATGCGCCCGCCCTGTATCAAGAAGCTTTTTGGCTTCCACCACCTTAAGAAGCACCTCCGGCACCGCCTGTTCCTTCACCACGAAATATCTGGTTCCCATTTCCTGCACCTGTCTTTTTAAAAGAGCTATTATATAAAGCTGTAGTTNTTANCNCACAAAAGTCCGCGAATGTTTCTCTCTCACGGACACTTGTTTGNNGCCGATGGATATTGTATCACAGGCTTTTGTAGATNGCAAGTATATTTTANTTNGNTTCGGAAANNAATACGNAATNCCGGATAGAATCAAATTCTACGTCGCCGCACTCTCGTTCTATAAAAAGCGTAGCAGCACTAAGTTCGAAAAAGACCTCACTAAGTGCTGACGCTTTTTAAAGGGCTCCTAAAGAATTTGATTTCTATCCGGGTTAAGTTATTGGCTAACCAAAAACCAACTAATGCCTCACTATAGCCATCCAATCCACTGCCTGGCCAACTGCCAAAGAGTGAAACATTCGACATTAGCCGAATTGCCAGTTGAACTTTGCGTCATTCGATAACCCAGCACAAAATAAAATAACTCCTTAAGGAAGCCATTCGCGAACGCTTTATCGAGCGTGCTGACGAAAGGAGTTATTTTATTTTGCGCGGACGTCTTACATACGCATCCCCCATCTAAACATTAATTTGCATTTATGACTCTCACATATCTCCGCAGCGGATAATCCCCATCATGGGCCTCACCCAAAAAGGTATCCGACATTTTCCCTGGTGAGGTAATGCGTACCACACCACAGGCTGCCAGACGCTTAGTAAGCCCCTGACGTCTTTCCTCCGGGCACAAAAGCCCTGCTGTCTGCAAATATCCCTTATTTCTCCGCAGAACCTCCATCATTTTATCTGCCGGCAAAGGTTTGACCAGGCAATTTCCAAACATTTCGGAAAGCTCCAGTTCCATATCTTCACAGGCCGTCAGACTGCAGTTCTTTCCTGCGAAAACCTGGCGCTCCGAAACCTCCTCTTCTACAATGATCTTATGAAGAATCTCACAATAACGGCGCATGGAAAGCTCCGCACGCATACCCATTGATTTCGCCGGGAAATTTAACGCTGCCTGCTCTAAATAAGGAAGGAATCTACGGCAAAATTCCTGTATCGCCTTCGGATCCTGCTGATCCAGATAAATCACCTGACAGGAACTGCAAAGGATCTGTCTGGTGGAAACAATATGCTCTGCCAATGCCTGCAATTCCCGATCAAGTGTCTCTTCTTCTATTTCGTTTAGTCTGGAAAGATAAGCAAAGCTCAGTTTATGCCCCCACTCGATCAGCCGCACGCCCGCCGGCGCAAAGCGCCTTACTGCTGCCACTGCCTCGTCACCGCCCCAGACCACGATCCCGTCACTCATACCTGCCATAGCACACATTGCTTCCAGATCCGTGGAAGGCGTATCAAACACATAAATAAATTCTGCAAGAGACGGTTCCGTTTCCAATAGTGTCTGCAAAATCTCTATGGATAATCCCTGATCTGCCTGTGGAAGTTTCAAAATATTGATATTTCCTGTAAGCAAGCCCTCCAAAACACTGTAGACCGGAAGCCCTTCCCGGTTTCCCGCCGCAATATGAAAAAGAGTTCCCAAGGGATAAACATAGGTATCCACTGCCTCCAGTTCTCCGCTCTGATCTCCTTTTACTGCCTGTCCGTTCAAAAACGGCTCTTTCAATTCTCCCAACTCAGCATCCAGTCTATATTCCAGACTTTCCCGAGCAGCCATGGCTGCTATCGTCTGAACCTGCTCTTCTATCCCTTCCATGCCGAGAGCTGCAATCTTATCATTATAAACACCGGATTTCAGCTTTTGTCCGATTACATCCACTGCAGCAATCACTTTGGAAATATCCAGACGTTTATTGACACGAGTGTCATTTATGTCTTTTTCCAGTTGACCAAGCAGTTTCGCCTGATCCGCTGTCTCGTACAATTCACCTTTATAAAGTATCATGGCTTTTCCTCACTCTTTCCGCTATTTTCCAGATAGGCAGCTGCCCCTGCCGCACAGGTTTGAATGTCCTTAAAGCCTACACGCCCCAGAATTTCCAGATAAGGCGATTTTATGCCGCATCCACACTCTTTTCCCTCATGTAACACACCCAGATCATCGGTCATAATACTTAAAATAGGGGTAGCAAGCGCCATAGGCGTGATCAGGTTTACTAATCCAACCTCCCCCGTTCTGACCGGTTTTAAGGTATCTACATCCCGTATGATCACCCGGCTGTAAACCGGCACATGGAAGTGATGACTGGGGCAGTCACAGTACAGGATAGGATGCTCTACAGCACCGAAAAACTCTATGACTTCCGATTCCTTTACCCCCAGAATCTTTTCCGCCAGTTCATACAGGGTCTGTTTGTCCACCTGTTCTGTGTAAAACTGCTTCCAACCGCCGCCTAAAAGTATTTTGGACCCCTTTGGCAGTTTCACCTTGATGTTCTCGTCTTCCATCTTTTGCAGCACAAAATACAAATAAGAAGGAAATCCCATAAATCGTACCGGAAAATGACCCTTACTGTGTTTTACGATTGCTGCAATCACGCCCTCCAAATCCGGTTCATAACTTCCGTTCCTCTTCTTAAGCGCAAATGTTCTGCTAAGAGCAGGGGTAAACAGTGTTGCTCCGTATGCCGTTTTTGTCACTGCTGTCTTGTTCCCTTTGGCCGGCTTATAACCAAGTACAATATAATGAACCGGGCACAGGGAAAACAGCTTCCGCCAATTTCCAATCTTCAAAACCATCCGGAGCCCGCAAAACAGCCCTCCAAACTCAAATCCAATCCGGCTGAATTTCCCCTTCGTTCCGGATGACGTTGCCTGTATCAGCATCCGTCTTTCCGGCATGGAAAAAAGGGTGTGATTTTTAAACACCCACGTTGGAAGAAAAGGAAGGCTTTCGATGTCCTTCCTTTCCTTTAAATCTTCCGGCGAAAATTGAAAATGTTTTAAGATTTTCCGATAAGGCTCACAATGGTCATATTGAAAGCGGCAGTTTTCCTTAACTGCCTTCAGAAATAATTCTTCGGTTTCTTCTACCGCAAAAGGATTTTTCCACCGAAAAAGCCTGCTTCTGTATTTCATCACAATAAATTCCTCTCTGATCAGATCATTCTTTATCTTTGTCATATTTGGATATGATATATTCCGGTCTTTCGGGATGGGAAAAATCGCATTCCCAAACTCCATCCTGATAACGCCAACAGTATACACCAACATCCCCCGACTGAGTCCAGATATTGTAGCTGTCATTTTCCCAGCAGATTCCCCAGAAATCCCATGCCCGCGCCGGTGAAAAACTGCCTGCCAGCTCTCCGGTCTGGCTGTCCTTAATTTCGACGATAATATTTTTTACGCCGGCATCCTTTTCTACCTTCTGGTGCGCAACCAATTTCCCATCATAGCTATAGGTATCTTCCGGCGTAAAGGAACCATATTCTTCCGAATAGGATGGTGTCCCGCCGTAAGAAGGAATAAGAATCGCGCATATCCCGCATAACACCGCTACTATAACTGCTGCTATAACTATCAGGCCGATCTTCTTTTTGGTAAGCTTCAATTTTCATTCCTCCCTGCTATTTTTTATAACACCATAATAACACATTCTTACGGTATTACTCAACAGGACATTATTCGCTGAATTACAGACCTAAATATTTATTAGAACGTTATTCTAATTTGTCGTTGACAGCAGCCGCATCTTGTTGTAGAATTAAATTAGAACGATATTCTAAAGTTGGCTGCTGGGAAAGGGGAGCATTCAAAATGAGAAAAGCAATATACTACTTTACGGGCACAGGGAATAGTATGAGGGCATCTATTAAAATAGCGCAGAGGCTTGGAAATACGGACATTATTTCCATGCGCAACGACCCTGCTAAGGTGTCGGCGGCAGACTGCGATATGATTGGATTTATTTACCNCGTCTATCACTGGACAATGCCGGANCCTGTGGTGCGCTTTGTGGAAGAATTGGAAATNAATCCAGAGGNATATATATTTGTCGTCGCCATGCCGAGCTTTGTTTTAGGAAACGCCTGTGAACGACTGGAGCGTATTTTGGCAGCAAAGGGCGCAAGGCTATCCTATGGCGAGAAGGTAAACAGCGTAGCAAACTATGTCCTGGTCTACCCACCTATGCCGTCCCCAAAGTATATCATTCCCAAAACAGAAAAGAAACTGGCTCGGATTGCTGAAAACATCGCAAACAGACGGGGCAGGAAGATCCCCCGGGAAAGCGTGTTCCTCCGTGGAATTCACCACAAGGTCATGGACCCGTACAAGGGATTGCATGAATATGCGGATGTTCCGTTTACCATTTCTGACGATTGCATTAGCTGCGGGCTTTGTGCAAAGGTATGTCCCGTGGGCAACATAGCCTTGACGGAGGGCAGGCCGACCTTTTGCCATAAATGTGCCCAGTGCATGGCGTGCGTTTCTTTCTGCCCCAAGAGAGCCATCGGATATGAGCTGAAAGAATCGGAGCTCATAAAGCACGCCGAGGCTCTGAAAAAAACGCCTGTTGTCAAAAAGATGGGGCTTCCAGCGGGGCGTATCCCCTACCATAACCCCTACATTACCGCGTCAGACATAGCAAAAGATCAGTTAAAAATTGATGGATGAGTGGAGAAAACATGAGAAAAAGACATACAGAAAACAATACAAAGGAAGCAATCCTGGATGCCGCATTGAAAATTTTTCTTACAAAAGGCTATGAAGGAACTTCTGTCCGCATGATCTTGGAGGAAGCCAACGTTGTGACCGGAAGCTTTTATCACTTTTTCAAATCCAAGGAGGATTTGTTTGAGAAGGCGGTAGAGCGGTTTTTAAACCTGTACAAAGAGCAATTTGTTGCTATTGCTGCGGATGATACCCGTTCCATTTTTGAGCAGATGGACTCGCTGATGGAGTTGCTTGGGCGCAATATGCAGCTCTATTTGGGAAAATTGCAGGCAAATCAACTTCACTGGACAGTGCGGTATGCACTTCACAAGTGTACGTTGCAGGCACTTCTTCCCAGCGTTGAAATGCTGGTAAAAAGGGCGCTGGAAAGCGGGGACGCCAGAAACCTGATGGGGCTGGATATTCATACCCTGTCCGNTCTGGTTTTACAAGNGATTGAAGGAATTATTCACGCGGAACCGCTGGAAANTGCAGATAATGAGGATATGTCCCGCATCAGAGAAAATGTTATTTCCTATGTCACATATATNCTTGGTATACAGACAAATAATGACTAATAAGTGACCNATGTTAGATAGAAGCAAAGGCACTACATATAACCGNCATCAAAGAGCCAGACGCAGAGTCGCAGAGCTATACCATAATGGAGTATTTCATGTGTGTGGTGAGACCCATTCCATCCGTACCGTTATCCTGGAGGAATTGATCCTCAATAACCTGCGGGAGATCGTTTCCTTAAGCTGTCCCAGGACTACGAGGACAAACAGAGCACTTTCTCTCTTGCCCCACAATGTTTTCTTATTGGGAACGCACTTTCCCACTTCGTCTTTTTTATGCTATAGTTAACGATATAACATTACATCACCGAAATTCTTGGAAAGGAATGAATAAGCATGAATCGGACAGAACTTACTTTTCTTATTTTTTTAATTCTAAGCTTTATCCTCGCCTGGATTCCAGCTATAAAACTGCGTCCCGTTTATGAACGCCGCCTGAAACGCTCGCGCCTGAAATTCCTTCTTTCTCTAAACCGGCTCATGGACAAAATGATGTTTTTTGTACATACACTAATATGGGGACTGTTGATGCTTTTGCTGACAGCTGTTTATCTTTTGATTTGTTAATGTAATTTGGCATTCAGTCTTTCCATTTCAGAATAGTCTCCACAATCTCATTCATTCCTTTATCATCCGGCATATGTCCACAGTTTTCAAACACCCGACAGGTAACATAGGGGTTCTTTGCTTCCTTCACAAAATCCATTGCCATCTTCGTTGGTGTCACCAGATCCGTACTTCCCTGAAGAATCCTATAAGGTATCTGCACCTGTTTAAGTCCACTCCTTAAATCAATTTGAAAAAGTTCCTTCATCAATGATGTATTTTTCATATATCCATTAACNACTACGGCCTTAAAATCTTTCAGACGATAATCCGGACTGGTCAAAAGTCCCCAGATGACACTTCCAATCGGCAGCTTTCCGCCNGATTTACACTGATATCCTTCGGTATACTGCTGGATCCATTTCATCACGTTCTTTCCTTCGNCAACNGTATGGCTGNTGTGCTTTTGGATTTCCTGAAGTTCCTGCTTTTTCTTTNCNGGCATAGCGGAGGCNTCCANTGCCTTATANACNTCTTCATTGAAGGTAAGATNNTACAAAACCTGTCCGTATGTAACCACTCCATCCACCGGAACCTCATATTCCGTNACTACCCTTAATGCCAATATACTTCCCCATGACACNCCAAATAGCAACAGCTTATTTTCAGGAAATAACTGCCTGANCTGAGNGATAAGATCCCTGGTCATTTCCACAAAATTCCGNATTTGATAGCTATCATCAATCGGACAGTTATTAATACCGCACCCCAGCTGATCCCAATAAACCATTGTCACTGCTTCGGTAATCTCCGGAAACATGCCTCTGCATCCTACGGAAAAAGGGATTGGTGATCCGGGACCGCCGTGGAGAAAAATCACCACCGGATTGCTTCTTTTCTTCCCGTCTATAGCCACCTTTTGAGGAACCCCTCCAAGAACAAATTCCCTGATTTCTGATATTTCATTTTCTGCTATGATCTGTTTTCTTTTCATTTGTTTTTGTCTCCCTTTATCCATATCCTGTTACTCAACGGTTTCCCGTGTCCAAAATAAATGGTCCTCTCCCCCAGCTTACTGATTTTTTCCGCACTTTTCAACATAACTTTCTTATCATGGTACAACAGGGAAACAGAAGGGTAAAACATATTCATCAGCGCATCCCCCACAATCAGATATTTTTCAGCAACGTCAATTGCAATAGAACCATTGGTATGTCCGGGTACTGATATGATTTTGGCAGGTATTCCATAATCATGTAAAGTATCGCCTTCCGACAACCAGATATCCGGAGAAAAAAGCGGTATCATATCTTTCTGAAAGCTTTTTACAGATACTGACAGAACAATCTTTCCCATGATGCTTTGCGCTTCCAATGGCTGTAACATATTATCTTGTATCAGATCAGCATCCTCCCTGCACATGGCAATGGGAATATGTAATTCTTTTGACAGAAATGCTGCATTTTGAACATGGTCCATATGTCCGTGGGTAAGTACCAGAAGACGCATTTTATATGGCTTACAGGCATTTAATACTTTTTCCCTGTATTCCTTGCGATATGTGTCTACCAAAACAGCGTTTTCCCCGTCTGAAATGATATAGCAATTTCCATTTCCGCATGAGATGCGTTCGATTTTCTCCATTATTTCTTTATTCCTCTCACTGAATTTTTAATCTATTACCAGCAGGTCAAATATTTACAAATTCTATTTTTCTTTAACTGTGTTCTATTCTAACATACTCTGGAAAGAAATCTACATAAAATTCGTTTTGCAACGGCACCTCTTCAGAAATGTAAACCGCCGCGCAGCAAAGCTTTCCTAAAAAGTTCTTGAAACGTGGTGTATTTTTTTGTTTGGATATGTAACAATGAATGAGTATCCGGTACAAATCAGCACACTACATGTCCACTTGGCGCATTCCTCTCAGGAATAAAGTCAACTGGTAAAATTTATATTTGGGAGAACGATTATGAGTATAGGAAAAAATATTCAATTTTTGCGAAAGCAAAAGAAAATTACCCAGGAGCAATTAGCAGAAGAAATGTCCGTTTCCCGCCAAACAGTATCAAAATGGGAAACAGATGAAATTATACCTGAACTGAATAAGCTTATTTCTTTATGTGATATGTTTTCATGTAAATTAGATGCTTTAATCCGTGAAAATCTTACAGACCAAGATGAAATCTATTCGGAGATCACCATAAAAACAATAAAAAGCTTCCGCATGGCAAGGTATGTGATGATCACTCCCAACCCGGAAGATGATGTTAACAGATATATGGATAACTGGGCGAAAAAATCCGGACTGCTTGCATTCAACCCCAATGCTCAGAGAATCGGCTGGGATTTTCCATATGTCTCCTTTGAATTACAAAACAGATTTGGACTCTGGGGATATGTGTCCGCTTACATTTTACCGGATGGTTTTGATACGGATTGCCCCGGTGTCGAATATGCAGATCAGACCGAAGCTGAATATGCAGTCATTACAGTAAATGACCCCTTTGCAGCCTGCGAAAGAATACGAAATGCTTATAAAAAAATATTAGAATATTTACAGGCCGACGGTTTTCGCGAAAAGCCCAAGGATAATGTACTTTCGTGTTTTGAATATGTTTACGAAAAAAACGGCAGAACTTACATGGATGTTCATATCCATACAGAAAGTGTTTCCAGAACAGATGCGTTCACTAGCTTTTCGTAAAATAATCACATTATTGGAGATAAAAAACAAGGAGATCATGTATATGGAATTAATAAAACAAAACAACTTTTCAACCTGCGGACAGGCATGTATTGCTATGATTTCTAATAAGACAATAGAAACGGTAATCCATGACATGAAAACAGACGGCCCTACAAGTATCGGCCAGCTAATAGATATTCTTGATAAATATGGTATTCCTCATGCCCCAAGAAATACAAGAATATCTAAGAAAAATCCCCAGCCATACCCTTTTTCCATACTTACTGTCCATACCCATGAGGGATACACACATTGGACCTTGCTGTATGACGGCAAATATTATGATCCTGAGTTTGGCTTAATTGAGGGGGAATATCCCTTTGGTAAAATCACTTCATTTTTAGGGATCTATGCTTTATAAAATCTGCTTTCCCTTTTATGAAACCACCGTATAGCCTGCTGCCGATAAAATCTCTATTGCTTTATTGAAATTATCTTCTTTTGTTAAAATGTAATCCGTGTTATATGTTGACACCGCGAAAATGCCAATCCCGTTTTCTGCCATCAGTGCAGCTATTTTTGACAGTATCCCGATCAATGAAAAATCCAAAATGCCCTGTATCCGAAAAGCACGCCAGCCATCATCGCGCTCTACCACATTGTCGGGAACACTGTCAGTAATGCAGACCAGTGAATTTTCTTCATCGGTCTTTCCTATGAAGCAATATTCTGAATTAAGGTCAACCTGTGAGTAATCACTGACTTTACATATCGAAAATGTATCATCCAATTTTCTAATTTCCATTATTAATCCCCCATGTTTCCGATAGCCCACAATAAACTGCCTTTCTCTCTGTTTTTTGCATATACCGGCATCCATTCCCCAAAATCATATAATACAGTGTAGCACAAACCAAAGAGATATGGTAAACTGATTTATCAGAAGAAATCATAAATATAGAAGACTTTTAATATTTGTTATCATGTTGGACATATTTCTACCAAGAGGTATAACATAATGAATGACAGTCAAAATTGGAATATTGTAGGCGAGCAGATGAAAAGTGCACTCTCTGACGCTTTGCAGACAGGGGATTTTTCCGTCCTAAATGAGCTTGTAACTCAAACAGTTTCCGATACGCTAAATGATGCAGGAAAGCATATTGCTGGTAATTTTTTCTCTCAGCCTGAAAAAAACAAAGCTGATAAACCATACGAAAGCCGGGCAAGAGCACAGCAGAGACAATACAATCAGAAAAAGAAAGCGCAGGAAGAAAAGCACAGGCTTCACATGCAGCAGCAAAAGGAAGCCCAGATGCGGAGAAAGGCCGCACAGCAGGCTCTTAAACAACAGCATGAGAAAAAAAATCATGCCGCATCTTCTCCCCAAAAGCAGACAACAGCGCTTATTTCTGTAAAATTTAAACAGATAGGGAATGTCTCCAACGTCCTGTATCAGGTATTTGGCGGAATTGGTTTCGGGATTTCTTCCCTGATCGCCTTTTTCCGGCTTTTTGCTGCACTTGCCGGAGAAACCACCATAGCCGGCTGGATCATAAATCTCCTGTTTATCGCAGGCTTTTTTTGCATGATACGCCATGGGGTAAACCAGCGGAACCGCCTTGCACGAGCCAAACGCTACATTCAGCTCTGCGGAGGACGGATGTATGGTCAGATTGAAAACCTTGCGAGAGATACCGGAAAAAGCGTCCGCTTTGTAGCTAAGGATATTCACAAGATGCTAAGCCTTGGTATGTTCCCCGAAGGACACCTGGACGAAAAAAGGACATGCTTTATGTTAAATGATTCCATCCATCAGCAGTACCTGGATGCGGAAAAGTCCCGTATTATGCGGGAGCAGGAACAAATCCGGTCAGAGGCTGCCGCAAAGCAGCAAAGCGCTATCCCAACCGGNACAGATGNTAAGNCAGCCCAAAGTCAATCCAGCCAAATGAATANCGAGCNGGCGACCGAACTAAATACCATGATCGCGGAAGGGATGGNATGCACCCGAAAGCTAAGGGAACTGAATGAACAGATTCCGGGAGAAGTAATCTCTGAAAAGCTATACCGCCTGGAAAACCTGCTGAAAGACATTTTTGACAGTGTCAGAGAGCATCCCGAACAAATGCATAGAATGCACAAAATGATGGATTATTACCTTCCTACCACCTTAAAACTGGTGGAAGCCTATGAAGATTTTGATAAAATCAGTGTGCCTGGACCAGAGATCATAGCTGCCAANGCAGAGATNGANCGCACCATGGATATTATTAACCANGCATTTTCAGAGCTTCTNAGCAACCTGTTCCAAGATGCCGTGNTGGATGCCACTACGGANGCACAGGTTTTACAGACCATGCTGGCAAGGGAAGGGCTCACCCCAAATATNGGAAACCCTAAAATATAACATATCAGGAGGAAAACAAATGAACAACGATTATGATTCTATGATAAAGGANGCTCCCTCTCTCACTTTGGATCCTTTCGGAGCAGACACTAAGACCACTCCNGCTGTCCANGAGCAGNTAATGCCTATAGCGGAAGAAAAAGAAAAGATTCCAGAAGCTGTGCTGACACCGGAAGAACAGAAAATGGTGAACGATTTTGCAGCGCAGATCGACATCACCAATACCCAGATGGTCCTCCAGTACGGTGCAGGATGCCAGAAAAAAATTGCAGACTTCTCTGAAAGTGCCTTAAACAATGTACGCACCAAGGACATGGGCGAAATTGGACAAATGCTCACAGATGTTGTTGCCGAATTGAAGGAGTTTGATGAGGCAGAAGAAAAAGGATTCCTTGGCCTGTTCAAAAAAAGCAGTAACAAGCTGGAGAACATGAAAGCAAAATACGATAAGGCAGAAACAAACATCAACAAAATCTGCAAGGTTATGGAAGGGCATCAGATCACCCTTCTGAAAGATGCCGCCATGCTGGACAAAATGTACGACCTGAACCTGAACTATTTCAAGGAGTTATCCATGTACATTCTGGCCGGAAAGCAGAANATTGAATATTCCAGAACNACAGAGCTTCCCGCTCTCCTTGCAAAAGCAGAGCAAAGCGGGCTTCCGGAGGACACTCAGGCTGCAAANGATTTTGCCGCCATGTGCGAACGCTTTGAAAAAAAGATTTATGATCTGGAGCTGACAAGAACCATCTCCATGCAAATGGCTCCCCAGATCCGTCTGATACAAAATAATGANATTACCATGTCAGATAAAATTCAGTCCACGCTGGTGAATACCATTCCCCTTTGGAAAAGTCAGATGGTGATTGCCATNGGCTTAAACCATTCCAGTGAAGCCGCAAGAGCNCAGAAGGAAGTTNCNGNCATGACCAATGCNCTTCTCCGGAAAAATGCGGANACTCTCAAAACCGCTACCATCGAAACAGCCCGTGAAAGCGAACGGGGCATTGTTGATATCGAGACGCTGACAGCCACCAACCAAACTCTGATCAGNACCCTCGATGAGGTCATGAAAATACANGAGGATGGACGCATTAAGAGANGANGCGCTGAGGANGAACTNCAGCGTATCGAAAATGAGATGCGNANTAAGCTTCTNGAANTGAGTCAAAACTCTCAAAATATAGGGAACGACAGCTAAACTGTCGTTCCCTATATTTAACATTGCTGAATATGTACACATTTTAGCATTTACTCTTCTTCAATGTTATGCATTATAGTACATGTCATAAACCACATATCCGCTTATACCATCCAGTGATCCCTTCGATGTTTCCTGACACATCATGCATCTTGGTTCATCCATTGGAATCCCGCTTGTTGGGTAAATATGAAACTCAGATGATGTTCTGAAGCCAATACGATTGTAAAAATGATAGTCTCCCTCTACTATAATTCCTTTTGCCCCGTATTCCTTCACTTTTTGAATACCCATTGTCAGCATTGTAGCGCCAATATGTTTATGAAAATAATCTGCATGAACCGAAACCGGCGCCAGTATAACTATGTCATCGTTCTCAATATGTCCTCCGCTTTTTGTTTGTGATAACGGAAAACGAGAAAACAAAAAATGCCCTACAATCTTTCCGTCCAGTTCGGCAACAAAGGACAATTCCGGAATATAATATTCCGAAACTCGTATTTCTTCGACCAATGCCAGAACATCGGTACCGTCAGAGTAATTTGTTCCTTCGCTGAAAGAACGCAAAATCAATGAAATAATATCTTTGTAATCTTTGTGGGTTTCCTGACGTATTGTAATATCTTCCCGCATAAAATCCTCCATTTACAGATTAGGCATTAAAGCAATACGGCTGCTGCGTCTCCACATTCCGGAACTCATGCTTTTCATAATATCCGATCAGGGTTCCGTCCTCATCCCGCAAAGCAATCATATACACATCTTTATTTTCCTTTTCATTGCGAAAAGAATAAATACGATTATGTTCTCTGCTTTCTCCAAACCAGTCCAAAACCTTGTGAATCATTGCTATGGACTCTTCGTTATGACAATTCAACAGGCTTTTCCCCACAAGCTCTGCCCCGCCGCTTTTGGCATACCTTGCAATCGCTGCCGGATTCATATAAATGATCTCATGCTCCAGATTACAGATTACTATAGCGCACTGGTCCTGATCTATCACGCTTTTGAAAAATTTTGATAATTCCATTTTTTTTCTCCTTCTGTCAATTTGTTATATCCACTGAATATATCCGGTTTTATCGTTCCGGTTATATCCTGCCTTTTCATAAAATTTCAGGGTGCTCTCTTTTTTTGATCCGGTAAGCAGCATCATCTTGTAACAGTTTTNTTTTTCCGNAATCTTCTTTGCNTAATTCNGGNANGNNGTTGNCNGCNCTTNCTTTCGGTATGCCTCATGGGTAATCACATTTTCAATTAACGCGTAAGGCCGCTGGCCATGGGTAAGATTGGGAATGATCACGCACACACAGGAGGACACAATCTCTCCGTCCTCCTGCGCTACAATGATATGATGATCTTTATCCTTCAAAATCCGATTCCACAACTCAGCCATAGAATTGTCTTTCTCTGGAAAAGGGTTATTATGAAGCTGCATATACAGCTTCATAAGTCCCACGTAATCACTCTTTACAATTTCACGAATCATAGTTGACTCTCCTTCAACATCCCTGCTAAATCAGGAAATGAGTTTCTACAGAAGCTCCTTCAAAAGCTGGTTGACCATACCCGGATCTGCTTTGCCCTTCATGGCTTTCATCGTCTGTCCGACCAAGAATCCGATTGCCTTCTCCTTGCCGTTATGGTAGTCCTCCACAGACTTGGGATTAGCGGCGATTACCTCTTCAACGGTCTTGCGAAGAGCGCCTTCATCATTTACAGTCTTAAGNCCCTTTTCTTCCACGTATTTCTCCGGGTCCACATCCTGATCAAACATTACCTCAAAAACTTCTTTTGCCACAGAGCTGTTGATTTCCTTTGCGTCTGTCATCTTGATCAGCTTCGCCAGATTTTCCGGTGAAAAGCGGATGTCCTCCGGATCCATATTATTTTCTTTCANAAGCCGNAGCGTTTCCACCATCAGCCANTTNGANACNTTCTTNGGCTGGCTGCCAAGAGCNACNGTAGCCTCAAAAATATCTGCCATATGCTTACTGCCGGTNATGATCTCAATNTCATACTCNGGGATNTCAAATTCTTCTTTATAACGAACCATCTTTTCTTCCCTGAATTCAGGCTGACGTCTCCGNATCTCCTCCAGNNATTCATCATCCAAAACAATGGGAACCAGATCCGGATCNGGGAAATAACGATAATCCTGGGCGTCTTCCTTGCTTCTCATGGCATAGGATTCTCCCTGATTATCATCCCATCTTCTAGTCTCCTGGATCACCTTTTCTCCGCTTTCCAAAAGGTCAATCTGGCGTTCTCTCTCACCCTCAATTGCCCTTGCAATNGCTTTAAAGGAATTCAGNTTTTTCATTTCTGTACGGGTGCCAAACTGCTCTGCTCCTACTTCCCGAACCGACANGTTCACGTCTGCACGCATGGAGCCTTCCTGCAGCTTACAATCAGAAGCTCCCAGATATTGAATGGTCATACGNAGCTTTTCCAGATAGGCAATCACTTCCTCTGCACTNCGCATATCCGGTTCGGATACGATCTCGATCAGCGGAACGCCTGAACGGTTGTAATCCACTAAGGAGCAGTCCTCCCACTCATCATGGATCAGCTTTCCTGCATCCTCCTCCATATGGATCTCATGGATACCTACAAACTTCTTCCCTGCCTCCGTCTCAATCTCTACCTTTCCGTTCCGGCAGATTGGCAGATAAAGCTGGGAAATCTGATAGTTCTGCGGATTATCCGGATAAAAATAATTCTTACGGTCAAATTTACAATACTGGGTGATGGTGCAGTTAGTGGCAAGCCCTACTGCCACCGCATATTCAAGAACCTGCTTATTCAGCACCGGAAGGGAACCGGGCATACCGGTACATACCGGACAGGTATGGGTATTGGGTTCTCCCCCAAAAGCAGTGGAGCACCCGCAGAAAATTTTGGTTTTGGTAGCCAGTTCTACATGAACTTCCAGTCCGATGACTGTTTCATACTGTTTTCCCATTCTACTTGTCCTCCTTTCTGCCAAAAGCGCCTCTTGCCTGTTCATAGGCATAAGCAGTCTGTATCAGTTTCTTTTCGTTGAAGCAGTCTCCAATNAGCTGNAAACCGATAGGAAGCCCCTTNTCATCAAGACCGCAGGGCATAGAAAGTCCGGGCAGTCCTGCCAGATTGATAGAAATAGTATAAATATCCCCTAAATACATCTTGATCGGGTCGGAAAGACTCTCNCCCAGCTTAGGAGCTGTGGTGGGTGCCACCGGTCCTAAAATCACATCATATTTTGCAAAGGCTTCATCAAATGCCTTTTTGATCAATGCTTTCACACGCAATGCCTTCAAATAATAGGCATCATAATAACCGGAGCTGAGCACAAAGCTTCCCAGCATGATCCTACGCTTCACTTCCGCNCCAAAGCCCTCGGAGCGGGTCTTCTTGTACATATTGTGAAGCCCTTCGTAATCTTCTGTCCGGTAGCCGTATTTGATTCCGTCAAACCGCTCCAGATTAGAGCTTGCCTCCGCCGCTGCAATGGTATAGTAGGTAGGAATCGCATATTCCACAAGGCTTAAATCAAATTCTTCCACAATAGCGCCTTTTTCTTTCAAGGTCTCNGCCGCCGCCAAAACCGCCTTTTTCACNTCGGGNTCAAGNCCNTCNCCGAANTAATCNTNCGGGATNCCNATCCGCATGCCNTTCACATCATCNATCAGNGCNGANGTAAAATCCANATCCTTTCTCTCCACNGATGTAGAATCTTTCAGGTCATGGGAGGCAATNATCTCCATGATGGTTGCNCANTCNGTCACATCNTTGCACAAAGGACCAATCTGATCCAGTGAGGAACCATAAGCAATCAAGCCATAACGGGAAACCGTTCCGTAGGTGGGCTTTAATCCCACTACCCCGCAAAAAGATGCGGGCTGCCTGATGGAGCCGCCGGTATCCGAGCCAAGGGCATAAAAGCACTCCTGTGCTGCCACTGCCGCCGCACTGCCGCCGGAAGATCCTCCCGGTACATGCTCCGGGTTCCATGGATTCTTNGTCACGCCAAAAGCAGAAGTCTCTGTGGTNGANCCCATGGCAAACTCGTCCATATTGGTCTTCCCCAGGATNACTGCNCCTGCTTTTTGAAGGTTCAGAACCGCTTCCGAGGAAAAGGTAGGAATAAAGTTCCCCAGAATCTTCGAGGAACAGGTGGTAAGAAGCCCTTCCGTACACATATTGTCCTTGATTGCAACCGGTACGCCTGCAAGAGGCCCGGTAAGCTCACCGGCATCAATCTTTTTCTGCACCTCATCCGCCTGCTTAAGTGCACCTTCTTTATCTACTGTCACATAGCAGTGGTATTCCTTTTCTTTTTCCTCAATCCGGGCAAGCACCGCCTCCGTTGCCTCCCGAACCGTTACTTCCTTATTTTTAATTGCCGCCCCAAGGGAAACGGCAGTCATATTTAATAGATCCATCTGTCGTCCTCCTATTCAAACGTACGCGGCACCGTAAACATGCCGTCCTTTTCACCGGGAGCATTNTTTAAAATNTCTTCCCTGGTATCGCCATTTGTCACTACATCCTCACGGAATACATTTTTGACCGGGAACACATGACTCATAGGCTCTACGCCTTCCGTATCCAGTTCTCCCAGCTTATCAATGTAATCCAGCATACTTCCCATATCCTTTTTTGCCTGCTCCTTTTCCTCATCGGAAAGCTCCAGCTTGGCAAGGATACCTACATATTCAATGGTTTCATCAGAAATGATATTAGCCATCTTACTTTTCCTTTCTGCTTATTCGTTTCTTTTTCTATCATTAATAATTTACTACTTTTAAAGTCTGATGTCTACACTTTTCCNAAGGACTGTGCTACACTGTTTCTNTGAATTTACNNNCATNGAAAAGGAATTTTAANATGATACTACTGCCGCATCTGATCCTGCTGATTGTCTGGATCAGTCAAAACACATTAGCAAACAGACTCATGCGAATCTCTCTTATCGTTTCAGTGATCCTGATTTACATGATTACCTGCACCTGCCTTCATATTATGCCCCTGGTTACATCCAGATTTTCTTCCCTGCGGCTTAAGGTCCTTCAGGGCGGAAGATATTTACTTAAATTCTGCTTTTACGGTATTATATTTCAACTTATTTTCTACCTCATAATGAAACTGACTGACTGGGATTTTCTCCCGCAGACTGAAAGCAGCATTATCATTCTGCTCTTTGACTTTATTTTTTGCTGTGTCCATTTTTACTTATTTCTCTTAAATGCCTGTCTGCGCATAATCCTGAGCTGTCGCCGGCTTGGCATTTTTAAGAGGCTTTTTATCATTCTGGGACTTGGAATCCCGTTGGTCAATCTGTTTTTACTCCGCTATCTGGGCAAAATGGCACGGGCGGAAATGGACCTGGAAATCTGCCGGTTTGAAAACCGGAAAGAACGGGATGGGAAGATGATCTGTGCCACCAGCTATCCGCTGGTGCTGCTTCACGGGATTGGATTCCGTGACCTGCAATACTTTAACTATTGGGGACGTATTCCTAAAGAGCTTACCCGAAATGGCGCTGTGGTCTATTATGGCCATCAGGAAGCATGGGGGACCATTGAAAATAATGCTGCTACCATCAAAACTACCATCGAAAAAGTCATGGAAGAAAATCACTGTGATAAAGTAAATATTATTGCACATTCCAAGGGCGGTCTGGATGCCCGCTATCTGATCTCCGGCCTACATATGGAAGACCATATTGCATCTCTGACTACTATGTCCACGCCTCACCGTGGCTCGGAGCTTTTGAACCTTTTGAACAAACTGCCTGACGGGATCTATCATCTGATTTCGTCTGCCATTGATTTCAATTATAAAAAGCTGGGCGACCGCGCCCCTGACTGCTATCATGCCAGTAAACAGCTTTCTCCCGGCTTTTGCCGGGAATTTAACGAAAAATATCCCGACTCACCCAAGGTTTACTACCAGAGCTATGCTTCCTGTGTGAAAAATGCTTTGGGGGACAGCCTTCTCAGTATTCCCAATCTGTTAATGGCTTTTGCCGGAGCTTCCAAAAATGACGGCCTTGTCACAATTGAATCTGCTAAATGGGGACAATTTAAAAAGGCCTTTGTCAGCACCAAGAGACGGGGAATCTCCCATGGAGATATGATCGATCTAAAGAGAGAAGATTATGACGGCTTCGATGTGATTGAAGCCTATGTGAAAATTGTTAAGGAGTTGAAGGAGATGGGGTTTTGATTCATCTCCTTTTAAATGATAATTATCTGTTAAAATTCAGGCATTTTTGTAAACATTACTTTTTCCCCGTCTGCTATACCACCATAAACTTCATTTGTTTCGCATCCGACCTTTAAATAATGTTCGATAACATATTTAGCAGTAAATGGCATTTCTACTGTTAATAACTCCGGATATGCGAACCATTTGCATATCCCTTCATTAGACACAAGGTTCTTATCCACACCATCATTTAATTCTGCAAAAAAATAATAATTTTGTCTGATCTCTCCCTTTGTCCTTCGCAGAGTAACATATCGCAACGACAAATTTTTGATTTCACTATCCGTCAGCCCCAGTTCTTCCTTTAATTCCCGTAATACACAGGCTTTCGCATCATTCAACTCAAACTCTTCAAAATGACCTCCAGCCGAGCCGACCCAAACATTATTCACTACTCTGCCTCCCTGTCTGAGAAGCAGCAGTATTTTGTCTGCACTTGTTATATATATGGATGTCATGTTTCGCAGTTTCCCTTCCATTGCGATCACCTCCTGCTGTTCGAGAAATTTTAATAAATATTCGTTATCTCCAATCCAATTGACGATTTCAATGCCAAATAATATTGGCTCAGGTCACAGCTGTATCGGACTTTCCTGAGCATAGTGCTTCTATGCAACATTGTCAAGTGACGAGTTTAATTTCTCACACAAATGCTCATGTACGGTAAAGAAACAGAAACTAAAAACAAGAGATAAACCGCCAGTTATACGCATTCCCACAATGCCGACGATGACGGAATCCCTCATACATCTATCATATCAATTTTATAACTATATGTTTACATTAATAGTCACAAAGGATACCACGATATTATGATGGGAAAATATTGAAATGTTTACCAATATATTCACAACTTAACAGCTGTTAGATGTAATATTGCCCAACAACTGTTAGGGGGGGGGAGAAAGGATGAACAATACAAAGCAAAGAATATTGAATGTCGCGTTAGATTTATTTTCTCAAAAAGGTTTTTCGGCGGCTTCTATTAGAGATATTTGCAAGGTTGTAGACATCAAGGAAAGTTCAGTTTATTATCATTTCAAAAATAAGCAGGCTATTTTTGATGAGCTATTGCAACATTTTGAAACATTGGCAACTGATTTGATGTTAGAAAGCTTGCCGCCACTTTGTTATCCCTGCCAGAGAGAAGCCAGGAAATTATTTTCCTTTACTTTTTCGGGCATTACACACAGCGGGAAATCGGAGAAATGTACGGACGATGCCGGAGTACGACCGGGTATCAAATTCGCAGAACGTTACAACTCCTGCAAATGGAAATGGAGGTGTTTTTACATGGGGAATCCGAACCTTTTGCCTTATGAAACGATTGTCCGGGCGACCAGCGGGGAGCCGGAAGCCGTGAACGAGGTTTTACGGCATTACGGAAACCAAATCCGGCTTGCTGCCCTTGAAAACGGACATATCAACCAAGACACCGAGGACAGCATAAAACAGCGGCTTATCACTGCCCTTTTTCAGTTCCGTTTTGATGAACAATAAGTGTGAAAAGGCTATTTCATTTTTGCTAAAAGAAGATATAATAAAGTCAGTGACAAATCGGAATTTAGGAAGGTGAAAACGTATGAATATAAAGTTATTATCCAATACATTTGATGTGCGCAGGTTAAATATTGAAGATACAGAGCTGATATATAATTTAAGCTGCAAAAATAAAATCTATTATCAATTTCATCCTCCATTCGTTACAAGGGAAAGCATACAAGAGGATATAAGAGCACTCCCGCCCGGAAAAGATTACAGCGATAAGTATTATGTTGGCTTTTTTAAAAAAGAAACACTGATTGCCATTATGGATCTCATTCTTGAGTATCCAACAAAGGACACTGCTTTCATTGGACTGTTCATGATGGATTTTGAATATCAGAATAAAAATTTAGGTTCAAAAATAATTTCAGAGAGTGCAAAATACTTGAAAATATTGGGATTTCATAAAATACGTCTTGGTGTGGATAAAGAAAATCCTCAAAGCAATGCTTTTTGGAAGAAGAATGGTTTTATTGTAGTAGGTGAAAGCGAGTATATCATTATGGAATTACTCCTATAAATTTCTGTTTTTTGGGCAGTAAAAAGAGACATGACCGTTCATTGGCGTGCCATGTCCCTCTCTGTTTTACAATTGTCCTCTTTTCAGCAGACAGTTTCACCTTACCACAAATGAGCCGTCAGACGTTATGTATTAGGTGTCAGAAACTACCACCATTTGAAGAAGGGTAAGAGAGGCTGTAAAAAAACGCAGTCCTGTTAAAAATCTTTCAAGAAACAGGTTTTAATCTAAGCCCGCTCTTTTAATTACAATATTATTTAAATGCGGAATTTCGGAACCG
>WFLX010102465.1_pt1 | contig 42824 bp, 38 predicted proteins | sample 4967041 | NCBI WGS metagenome assembly WFLX01 (sample SAMN12857096, study PRJNA449069) | gut metagenome | isolation source: stool from male and female vole | host: Microtus ochrogaster | place: USA:Florida | collected 2017
CTGTTTGACTTAAATCAATTTCAATAGTTGATAAACCAAGTGATTTGATTTTATTTAGTTTTTCCTCGTCAATTTTATGCGTTACGTAAATTTCAACTAAAAGAATTTGTTTTCCATGGTATAAAACTATATCAGGTATAATATCACCTGTTTTTATTTCAAGTTCAACTTTATCAATTGTTACTTCAGTTTCAGGAATATCAATAAATTTGTTATTATAGTTGAAACTATAAGAAACAGGCGGAATTATAAAACGTTTTTCATTTGATATAATTTCTTTTGCAAGCAAATGCAGAGAAGTTTGATATCCTGTTTCACATTCTTTAGAATTGTAATGTTTGAAATGGTGAATATTTTTCTTTCCTTTATGTGCAACGAGTACAGAATGACATTGAGGACAGATACAGCTACATTCCAATCCACTTTTTACATCTGAAATGCACGTTAAAATGTCATTTTTAAGTGCATAAGTCATTACTGTTTTTTTCATTAATTAAAGCAGGTCTGCAATTTCATAAATGAGTTTTTCGGATTTTTCCCAGCCAAGACATGGGTCTGTGATAGACTTTCCATAGATATTCTCGCCGATTTTTTGACAGCCGTCCTCTATATAGCTTTCAATCATAAGACCCTTTACAAGCTTTTTGATGTCATCACTGTGGCGAATACTATGAAGTATTTCTTTAGCAATACGAATTTGTTCATTATACTGCTTGCCGGAATTTGAATGGTTTGTATCAACGATAAGTGCAGGATTGAGAAGATTTTTCTGTGCATAGATGTCTGAAAGTCTGATTAAATCTTCATAGTGATAATTCGGGAAAGAATTACCCCTGTCGTCAACATATCCACGAAGTATAGCGTGTGCATAGGGATTACCATCGCTCTTGACCTCGCAACCTCTGTAAATAAATGCGTGTGAATGCTGTGCAGCAGTGATGGAGTTCATCATTACGGAAATATCGCCTGCTGTGGGGTTCTTCATGCCTACCGGAATAGTCACACCACTTGAAACAAGTCTGTGCTGTTGGTTCTCAACTGAACGTGCGCCGATTGCGATATATGAAAGCAAATCGTCAAGATAGCTGTAATTTTCGGGATAGAGCATTTCGTCGGCACTGGAAAAACCTGTTTCCGCAAGAGCTTTCATGTGGAGATTTCTTACTGCAATGATACCACTTTTGAGGTCGGGCATACCTGTAGGATTAGGCTGGTGCAACATGCCCTTATAGCCGTCGCCTGTAGTACGGGGTTTGCCTGTGTAGATTCTTGGAATAATGAAAATCTTGTCCTTTACTTTTTCCTGTACCTCTCTCAGACGTGTTATATAGTCAAGAACACTTTCCTCCTTGTCAGCGGAACAAGGTCCTATAATAAGAATGAACTTGCCTGATTCTCCGCTGAAAATCTTTTTAATTTCCTCGTCATTCTTTGCTTTTACGTCAATAAGTTCCTGCGAGAGAGGGTGAGCGGATTTTATTTCTGTAGGGTGTGGTAACTCCCTGATAATATTCATAGCCATAAAATTAACTTCCTTTATAATTTATTATTCAGCCAGCCAGTCCGTGCCGTATCTGAGGGCGAGCTGGTCGCAGAACACAAGAGCGGTCACACTGTCGATAACTACTCTTGCACGGTGTATAATTGCAGGGTCGTGACGACCTTTTATCTGCAATGTTGTTTCCTGCATGGTGCTGAGGTCAATGGTGTTCTGTTCCTTGTAAATGGACGGTGTAGGCTTTACAGCAGTGCGGAAAACTATCGGCATACCGTTTGTTATACCACCAAGAACACCGCCGTTGTGGTTTGTTTTAGTGTAAACTGAGCCGTTGTCGGAAAAATAAGCGTCATTTGCTGTACTTCCGTATTTTTCAGCAAGTTCAAAACCGTCACCGAACTCAACGCCCTTTACTGCCGGAACACTGAAAAGAATGTGTGCAAGTACTCCCTCAATTGTATCGAACCACGGTTCTCCGACACCTGCCGGAAATCCTATAACAGCAGTTTCAAGACGACCGCCCACGCTGTCACCGTCTTTGCGTGCATCAGCTATTTTGTCGGTCATTTCAGACTTTGCATTTTCGTCGAGAACAGCAAAGTCAAGATTATTGAGTGTGTTTATATCTTCTGCAATATTACTGAAATCACGGTCACGCACTCCTGCACATGAAAGTATATGAGTACCGATATAAATACCTTTTTTTCTGAGTGCATTTATTGCGATTGCACCCGAAGCGACAAGTCCGGCAGTTATTCGACCGGAAAAATGTCCTCCACCTCTGAAATCCTGAAAACCATGATATTTCATCTGTGCGGTATAGTCAGCATGACCGGGACGTGCTTTATATGCAAGCTCACCATAGTCTTTACTTCTGGTATCCTTGTTTTCAATAATAAGCGTTATTGGCGTACCGGTAGTCTTTCCGTTGAAAACACCGCTTACAATTTTCACCTCGTCAGCTTCACGCCTTGCGGTAGACAATGCACCTACGGACTTTCTTAACTCCATCTGTGATGCTATAAAATTTTCATCAACGTCAATACCCGACGCAAGTCCGTCAAGTACTGCACCTATCATATTGCCGTGACTTTCTCCGAAAATCGTAACGGCAACACTTGAACCAAATGTATTCTTCAAAAAATCATCTCCCACGAAATTATAACATATATTGAAAATTATGTCAATCAGTTATTTACCGCACTTAACTCTTTCAACCTTGTAAGAATGATATTTGCCACTTCTGACTTTGACATAATTTCAAGCTGTTCTGTATTATCGGGAGTTATCAGCGTTACTATATTAGTATCAGTTCCGAAACCNNCNCCGGCAGTTTTNAGAGAATTGGCACAAATCATGTCGCATTTTTTACCTGTAAGCTTTTTGCGTGAATTTTCAATAACATTTTCAGTCTCCATTGAAAAACCACATATAATCTGTCCAACGGGCTTGTGTTCACCGAGATATTTAAGAATATCTTTAGTACGCTTTAATTGTATACTCATATCATCATCAGATTTTTTTATTTTGTTGTCGGCTGTCGTAACAGGTGTATAGTCGGCAACAGCAGCGGATTTTACTATAATGTCAAAGTCTGCCTGACGTTCTGTGACTTCCCTGAACATATCTTCTGCGGTTTCCGCCTTTACCACATCAACGAACATAGGCGGTTTTACTTCGGTATGTCCTGCAACAACAGTCACGTCTGCACCTCTGAGCATTGCATTTTCTGCAATGGCAAATCCCATTTTTCCGCTTGAATGATTTGTAATAAATCTCACGGGGTCAATATTTTCACGGGTCGCACCTGCCGTCACAAGAATTTTTTTTCCCTGTAAATCCTTTTCAAAGGCTATTTCACGGACTATATATGCAAGTAAAGTTTCTTCGTCGGGAAGCTTTCCGTCACCTGTATCACGGTTTGCAAGCATACCGTTTACTGTGGGAACTATTTCATAGCCGAATCTTTTAAGTTTTTCAATATTGTCCTGCACTATCGGATTGTGCAGCATATTGTGATTCATTGCAGGGGCGATAATTTTTTTACAGGTACACGCCATAACCGTAGTTGTAAGCATATCGTCGGCAATTCCGTTTGCAATTTTTCCGATGACGTTAGCTGATGCAGGTGCAATCATCACCACATCAGCCTTTTTTGCAATTGAAACGTGTTCAACGCTGTACTCAAAATTTCTGTCAAAAGTGTCTATCAGACATTTGTGCTGTGTAAGTGTCTCAAAAGTAAGAGGATGTACGAAATTCGTTGAATTTGGTGTCATTGCAACGTGAACGTCCGCACCGAGTTTGGTTAACATTCTTGCAAGGTTGCATATTTTGTATACTGCGATAGAGCCTGAAACTCCAAGCAGTACCGTTTTTCCTGTAAGCATATTATATTCTCCTTTTTATAAAACTCTACATATTAATATTTTACAGTATACCGGACTTTTTGTCAATTATAATTATTTTTGTAAATATATAGACTTTTTTCTGACAGTATGTTATAATTGTTCGGGGAGGCGTATAAATGAGTAAGATANATAATTTAATAAATCAGCTTTGTCCCANCGGTGTGGAGTATATGGAACTTTCGGAAATATTAANAATCAAGANTGGTAAAGATTATAAAGGATATTCAAATGGTAATATTCCTGTTTACGGTTCAGGTGGTATAATAGCTTATATTAATAAATTTGCTTTTGATAAACCATCTGTTCTTATACCTCGTAAAGGTTCTATTGACAAACTTTATTATGTTGATAAACCTTTCTGGAATGTTGACACAATTTTTTATACTGATATTAATACAACAAAAGCTATTCCAAGATATGTATATCATTGTTTATTAAAAGAACATCTTGAGCAGTATAATACTGCCGGCGGTGTTCCAAGCCTTACACAGAAAGTTTTAAATAAAGTTAAAATTCCTGTACCGCCTGTAGAGATACAACTTGAAATTGTCCATATACTTGACAAGTATTCCGAAAAAAATGAAAAGCTTATAAAAGAACTTTATGCAGAAACTGAATTAAGAAAAAAGCAATATTCATATTATCGAGATATGCTGTTGGATTTTGGTGATGATGTTGAATGGAAAACATTGGGGGAAATTACTGTTAAAATTTCTTCTGGGAAAAATAAAGAAAAAAATCAAGAAGGTGCTTATCCTGTTTATGGTTCGACTGGAATAATTGCTTATTGTGAAAAATATGAGTATGATAAAAAACAAATACTTATTGCAAGAGTAGGAGCAAATGCTGGATATGTGCATATTGCAGAGGAAAAATATGATGTATCAGATAATACTATTATGTTAAATGTAAAAGATACTGTATTATTCAAATATATTTATTATTTGCTTATTAATATGAATTTGNATAAATATGCTAANGGTGGNGGNCAACCACTTGTAACGGCAGGGCAAATTAAAGANATAANAATACCCGTACCGCCAATAGAACAGCAGGAGCGANTAGTAAAAATACTTGACCGCTTTGATACCCTTTGTAACGACCNGACAAGCGAACTGCCTGCTGAAATAAAGGCAAGACAAAAACAATACGAATACTACAGNAATAAACTTTNACAATTNAAAATTAAGAATTCATAATTATAAANTAAAAATAATGGAGGTTTAAAATTATGCTTTTAGCGGTAGATATAGGCAATACAAANATAGTTTTCGGCTGTGTGAATNAGGAAAACGAAGTTGTACTGTTTGAGAGAATTTCNACAAANCATCATGCAACTTCTGCCGAATATGCTGTACTTATTAAAAATATTCTTGAAATGAACNGTTTCGGTCTTAGTGATATAGACGANGCAATTATGTCGTCTGTTGTGCCGTCGGTTACTGGAACAGTAACAGGTGCAATAAAAAAGCTTTTAAATATTGNCATAANGACAGTAGGTCCGGGAGTGAAAACGGGTCTTAATATACTTATCGACAACCCCGCACAGCTCGGAAGTGACCAGGTTGTTGACGCTGTTGCCTCAATAAATCAGTACCCATTACCGCAGATTGTTATTGACATGGGAACAGCAACAACCGTTTCAGTAGTTGACAAAAATAAAAACTATCTCGGCGGTCTTATCATTGCCGGAATGGGAACGGCTACAAATGCACTTACGTCAAAGACCGCACAGCTTCCTAAAATAAATTTTGAAGTTCCTGCGAAAGTAATCGGCACTAATACTATCGACTGCATGAAAAGTGGTATGCTGTATTCAAACGCCTGTGCTTTGGACGGCATTATTGAACGCATTGAAGAAGAACTCGGCGAAAAATGTACGGTTGTGGCAACGGGTGGACTTGCTGAACTCGTTGTACCACTTTGCAGGCGTGATATTATTCTTGATAAAAGTTTGCTGATAAAGGGTCTTACTATTGTATACAGAAAAAACAAACCACGCAGATAAACTGAATCTATGACAAAAGCCGTCGCAGTGACGGCTTTTTGTTGTTATATTACTGATATTTTGGTTCGCAGGTAAGATTCACACCAAGTCTCTTGAAAATTCTTTCATCGACTGCCGAAAGAATAACGGTTGAATGTACTTCACAGCCACGCAGTTTAGAAATCTGTTCCATAGCTTTTTTAGCGTTTTCATCTGTATTTGCACAGATTGAAAGTGCTATTAATGTTTCGTCGGTATGTATACGTGGATTGTTATTGCCTAAATGCTTTACCTTTAAATTCTGAATAGGTTCAATAACGTGCGGTGACATCATCAGTACATCGTCCGGAATACCTCCGAAATGTTTCAATGCGTTAAGCAGAAGTGCCGACGCAGCACCAAGCATATCAGAAGTACGTCCTGTAAGTATAGTACCGTCAGGAAGTTCCATAGCTGCGGCAGGTGCATTTGTTTCTTCTTCTCTTGCAAGAGCAGCCGCAACAACCTTACGGTCGTCAATAGTAACATTTGCCTGTTTGAGAAGAAGTNCAAGCTTGNATACTTCATCTTCGGAAACANGACNTTTGCGGTGGTCGCACATTGNCANATAATATCTTCTTATAATTTCGTCTCTTGACGCACGGCTTACAACTTCGTCGTCAATAATGCAGTTTCCAGCCATATTAACACCCATATCCGTAGGTGACTTATACGGCGATTCACCGAGGATTCTCTCAAACATAGCATTAAGTACAGGGAAAATCTCAACGTCACGGTTATAGTTTACAGTAGTTTTATCATAAGCTTCAAGGTGGAACGGGTCAATCATATTGACATCATTGAGGTCGGCAGTTGCGGCTTCATAGGCGATATTTACAGGGTGACGCAACGGAATATTCCATATAGGGAAAGTCTCGAACTTTGCATATCCGGCGTTTACACCTCTTTTATGTTCATGGTAAATCTGCGACAGACAGGTTGCCATTTTACCACTTCCCGGTCCGGGAGCTGTTACGACAACAAGACGGCGTGATGTTTCTATATAGTCATTTTTTCCGTATCCGTCGTCACTGATTATGCGTTTTAGATTTGACGGATAACCCTTGATATGATAATGATGATAAACTTTAATACCAAGTGCTTCAAGTCTGCTCTGAAAAGCGTCTGCCATAGGCTGATTTTCGTAACGGGTAAGAACAACACTGCTGACATAAAGACCAATTTTTGTAAAAACATTAAACAGGCGTATAACATCAACATCGTATGTTATACCGAGGTCGCCTCTCACCTTGTTTTTCTCGATATCTCCGGCATTGATAACAATGACAATTTCAGCCTCGTCTTTAAGCTGAAGAAGCATCTGTAACTTACTGTCCGGCTTGAATCCCGGAAGAACTCTCGACGCATGATAATCGTCAAAAAGCTTACCGCCAAATTCAAGATAAAGCTTGTCCCCGAACTGTGCAATACGCTCCCTTATATGCTCTGACTGCATACTTAAATATTTTTCGTTGTCAAAACCGATTTTATTTATAGCCATAAAAAATACCTCCTGAATATTCAATATCTATTATATACCAAAGCTTTGAAAAAAGCAAGCAAAAAATCCTGCCCTGTTTAAGCAGGATTCCTCAAATCAATGATAATATGAATCAATACCGAAATATTCTTCAAGCGTAAGATAAGGGTCACCCATTTCAATAGCCTTGCTGTGAATCTTATATGACATATCAGTGCCGACATATCTTATATGCCAAGATTCATACTTATAACCGGTTATATCCTGCTTTGACTGCGAATAACGGAGAATAAAACCATACTCATAACAGTGTGCCTCAAGCCATATAGCCTCCGGAGTTCCTATAAAGGTATCATCTATCTGATTCACGTCAATGGCAAGTCCGGATTGATGTTCTGAATGTCCCGGACGTGCAGAATAGGTATCAGCTTTTTCCTGACCGTCCCGTGCAACATAGTCATTGTATATATAATCCTGTGTTTCGTATGAACGGAAACCCGAAGAAAGATAGATATTCAGCCCGACAGCAGAAGCGTCATTCTGTAACTTATAGAACTGATTGAGACAGGTCTGGTCAAGTTCCGGATAGAAATCAGCCGGCAGACTGTAGGATTTGTTTGCAATAAGAACATTGTCTATATACTTTATTCCGGGAATATCATAAACCGTCGGTGCAGGTCCGTAATTATAATCATATTCGGTCGGAGCGTCGGCAGGAAGTACAGCGGTTGACGCAGGAGTACCGGGAGCGGCAGTTGACGGTGTATAATCAATAACAGACGGTGTGGGAACAGTTTCGGCAGAAACTTCCTCCGGAGGAGCTGTATTTTCATCAACAGGTGTTTCCGGAACAGGTTCAGTAACCGGATTGCCGGATTCATCGGTTACTACTGTGACAGTAGCTTCCGGAACTTCCGTTACAAAATATCCTGCTGCCGTAGTCTGTAAACTTTCATCAGATGAGTTTTCATTATTCTCATTCAGTGAACCCTCATTGACAATGATAGAATCATTGAGAGAACCGATATCATCATTTCCGCACGCCGAAAGTGAACACAACGAAGCAAGCAAAAGTGTAAAAACAATCTTCTTATTCATAAAATCCTCCTGATTTCACTTTATATACTATAATACCATATTATATCACTTATTTCCTTTAATTTCAATAGAAAAATCAAAAATATAATTTCAGGCAAAAAAAGGGCAGGTTTCCCCGCCCTTATAATCAGTCATAGTCCACAACGTTTACCCACGAAAGCAGAATGTCACGCTCTTTACAGTTCTTTTTGACGGACTGTGAAGCCGCAACAATCGGCATCCATGACTGAACATATTTTTTTGCAGTACCGCTCTTTGCACAGAAAAGGTCAAGATATTTTTCAGCACCTTCAATATTTCCTTTCAGACAGAAAGTGAGATAAGTTCTTGCTGCGTCTGCGGAAGCATTGCCCTGCGTTGCGTGCGACCAGTCAATAATATACGGAGTTCCGTCGGGTCTGATTATGACATTTGACGGCGTATAGTCTCCATGACAAAGTTTTCTATGGTCGGGAGTACTTGCAAGACGTGTATAAAGTTCGTATTTTGTGGTATCGTCAAGCTCTGTAAGACCTATTTTACGGTTCATCTTGTCTCTGAGCTGACTGAGAAGCGGAGACCTTTTGGACTGTATTTCAAGCTGTATATCAACGAAAAGATTCATATACTCATCATACTTTGCCGGATTTGATGCGATTAAGTCCGCAAGGTTGTCACCCTCTATATATTCCATGACAATAGCCCATTTTCCGTCTATTCTCGTCACCTCGTAAAGTTCCGGAATATTCAGACCCGTTTCTTCCGCACGGGCATGATTCAATGCTTCATTGAGAACGTCCGCCCTTGAATAGTCCTCATTAAAAAGCTTTATAACCTTATCGCCGTCACGGTAAATCTTCTTGTTGATTCTTTCGGCAATTATATTTTCAATATTCATTTTCACTCCTCCAATCAGTTGACGGGATATGACTTTTCCTCAAAAGTCTTTCCATAGTAAGCGTTAAGATACATCTGCTTAATTTCACTCATAAGCGGATAACGTGGGTTTGCACCTGTACACTGGTCATCAAAAGCCTGCTCGGTCATTTCGTCAAGACGGTCAAGGAAATCCTGTTCATCAATGCCGTAATCTGCAACAGTATCCTTAATGCCGATTTTATGACGGAGTTCCCTTACAGCACTTATGAGATTTTCAAGTTTTTCAGTGTCAGTATTACCGCCAAGACCGAGAGTATCGGCAATTTCCGCATAACGTTCAAGAGTGTGAGGGTGACTGTACTGCGGGAAAGTACCCATTTTTGCAGGAGTTGCAGAGGCATTGAAACGCATAACGTCCTCTATCAAAAGAGCGTTTGCAATACCGTGTGGAAGATGATGAAATGCACCGAGTTTATGAGCCATAGAGTGACAAACGCCTAAAAATGCGTTTGCAAAAGCCATACCTGCCATAGTTGCGGCATTAGCCATTTTTTCCCTTGCCTCCGGATTGTTTTCGCCGTCCTCGTAAGCCTGCGGAAGATATTCAAATATAATTTTCAAAGCTCTAAGTGCCAGACCGTCGGTAAAGTCAGTTGCCATCATTGAAGCGTAAGCCTCAACAGCATGGGTAACAGCGTCAATGCCCGATGCAGCGGTAAGACCTTTCGGTGCTGTCATATGGAAATCGGTGTCAATAATTGCCATATCGGGAAGAAGTTCATAGTCAGCAAGAGGATATTTGACACCTGTTTTTCCGTCCGTGATAACCGCAAAAGGAGTTACTTCCGAACCTGTTCCGGCAGATGTGGGAATTGCCACAAAATAAGCTTTTCCACCCATTTCCGAGAATGTATATACCCTCTTTCTTATATCCATGAAACGCATAGCCATGTCCATGAAATCAGCGTCAGGGTGTTCATAGAGTACCCACATGATTTTTGCAGCGTCCATTGCAGAACCTCCGCCGAGTGCAATAATAACATCAGGCTTGAAAGCCGTCATTTGTTCCGCACCTTTTTCAGCACATTCAAGTGTCGGGTCAGGTTCAACGTCAAAAAATACGGAGTGCTGTATTCCCATTTCGTCAAGCTTGTCAGTAATGGACTTAGTATATCCGTTTTCGTAAAGGAATTTATCTGTAACTATAAACGCATGTTTCTTTTTCATGACCGTACCGAGTTCATCCAGTGCAACCGGCAGACAGCCACGTTTCATATAAATCTTCTCAGGCACTCTGAACCACAGCATATTTTCTCTCCTCTCGGCAACTGTCTTTATATTAATAAGATGCTTTACACCGACGTTTTCACTGACGGAATTTCCTCCCCATGAACCACAGCCAAGCGTCAGCGACGGTGCAAGGTCAAAATTATATATATCACCGATACCACCATGTGACGACGGAGTATTTACAAGAATACGGCAGGTTTTCATTCTTCTCTGGAACTCCTCAAGCTTGCCCTGCTGAGTTTTCACGTCAAGATAAATTGAAGATGTATGACCGTAACCGCCGTCCGCTATAAGCTGTTCAGCCTTTGTGAAAGCGTCCTGAATATCGGGTGATTTGTACATTGCAAGAACTGGTGAAAGTTTTTCGTGTGCAAATTCCTCTGAAAGTTCAGTGCTTTCCACTTCTCCTATGAGAATCTTAGTTCCGTCCGGAACGTCAATACCGGCAATTTCCGCAATTCTGTAAGCACTCTGTCCGACTATTTTCGCATTAAGTGAGCCGTTTATTAAAATAGCTTTTCTGACTTTTTCTTTTTCTTCATCACTGNGGNAATAACAGCCCCTTGCGGAANATTCAGCCTNTACTNTATCNTAGATACTTTCAAGTACAATTGTTGACTNTTCAGACGNNCAAATCATACCGTTGTCANAAGTCTTTGAATGAATGATAGAATTTACCGCAAGAACAACGTCCGCAGAGTCATCAATAATTGCAGGTGTATTTCCTGCACCTACGCCAAGAGCAGGCTTTCCGCTTGAATACGCCGCCCGAACCATTCCCGGACCGCCCGTAGCAAGTATAATATCTGCTTCACGCATTACAAGATTCGTCATATCAAGGCTCGGTACATCTATCCACGAAATTATATCCTCCGGAGCTCCGGCAGAAACAGCCGCTTCCAAAACTATCTTAGCTGATTCAATCGTAGATTTCTTTGCTCTTGGGTGCGGACTTATAATAATACCGTTTCTTGTTTTGAGGGCAAGCAAAGTCTTGAATATCGCTGTGGAAGTCGGGTTTGTAGTGGGAATTACCGCCGCAATAACGCCGATTGGTTCAGCAATTCTCTTAGTGCCATAAACCTTGTTTTCCTCAATGACACCACAGGTTTTTGTATCTCTGTACTTGTTATAAATGTACTCGGAAGCATAATGGTTCTTAATTACCTTATCTTCGACAATGCCCATTCCGGTCTCCTCGACCGCCAGTTTTGCGAGGGGAATACGTTCCTTATTGACAGCCAGTGCAGCCGCACGGAAAATTTTATCCACCTGCTCCTGAGTATATGCTGAAAAGATTTTCTGAGCCTTTCGTACACGTTCAATAGCCTTTTCAAGCTGTTCAACGCTGTCAACAATTTCATAGTTTCTGTTATCCATACTATTCCTCCAGTACATTTTAATTTATACAGACTTATTGTTATTTTTTTAACAACTNTAACAATGNACAAAAATTNTATACTTCTTNCATTNTTTATCCGCACTATGTATATTATAACATACTTTTATATTAAAATACAAGTTGTTTGCCAAAGTTTTCAGAATTTTTTATTGACATAATGTTTATTTTACTATATAATTAATAATATATAAGCTGAATAATAAAAAAGGAGTGAATAACATGAAAAGAAAAATTATTTCTCTTATCACCGCAACCGCTATGTCAGTGACATTTTTTGCAATACAGAACATTACAGCCTGTGCAGAGGACGAAAAAATTAGCGACGAAACTTTTAAAATCATGCCCATAGGCGACTCAATTACTCATGGATATCAGTCGTCAGGCGGTTACAGAAAATACTTCTATCATTTCCTTGAACAGGATTTCAACGTTGATATGGTAGGTCCTAACTCCGACTATCCGGAAACTTTCACATGGCTGAAAGAAGAAGTCACCTATGATACAAACCACTGCGGTTACAGCGGTTATGCCATTCNNTACATNGACNGTACAGAAACAAGNCANNGTATTCTTGAAACCTTACAGGACGGCAATCTGTTACAGACTTATGACCCCGATATTATTATGTTGCAGATTGGCACAAACGACATTTTAAGTGCCTACAACGACGGTATAACAGACCGTCTTGAAAATCTCATCAATTACATTTCCGACAACACAAGAGACGATACAGTTATATTTGTAAGCACAATTCCGCACATTGACGCTGTGCAGGTTTTTGACTGGTGCTGGGCTTACGGTGACGTAAAATACAGCAACACTCCCGAGGATTTCGATGAAATAATAAACGGTTATGTTGACAGCTATAATAAATCAATACCACTGCTTGTTGACAAGCTTCAGGACGAGGGAAAAAATGTTGAGTTTGCGGATATTTACAGTGCTATTGAAGAAAATGGTCTGACTATGGAGAAAGACAAGTATTTAGAGGACGGCGTACACCCTAATGAAAAAGGTTATGCAAGAATAGGTATTAACTGGGCAAATACAATTTATAAGTATCTTTTCTTCAAAACTGCGGATTCTGAACTTGAATGTCCCTACAGAGTGGCAGACCTTGTATCACTTTCAAATTATATTTTAGGACGTACAAATCATCAGATTACCGAAGAAAACTATTCTCTGTTTGACGTTAACGGGGACGGCGTACTTGATAGCTTTGACTTAGGACTTTTAAGGCAGATGTTTATAGAAAAAAATATAGAGGTCGAAAAAGTTCAGTCTGCCAATTCAACATCTTCCACGATTTATAAAGCCGTAAACAGTGCAGTTACAGAACTCGACGATGATGAAAACAAAAATACTATAGAATACAACGGCAAAGTAATACCAATAACATAAAAATTTCAGATAAAGAGGGATAATTATGAAATTGGACGGTTTTGGATTGTTTGTTAATGACATGGCTGAAATGATTCGTTTCTATAGAGACGTACTCGGCTTTGAAATTAAAGAAGATGAAAACACATCAAATGTATATCTTGTAAAAGACGGCACATTATTTTTACTTTATGGAAGAAATGATTTTGAAAAAATGACCAGCAGAAAATATGAATATCTTAAAGGCATAAACGGTCACTTTGAAATTGCATTATATGTTGATACATTTGAAGAAGTTGACATCGAATATCATAAAGTAATCTCCAAAGGTGCAACACCCATATTAGAGCCTGTAACAGAACCTTGGGGACAAAGAACCTGTTATATTGCTGACCCTGAAGGAAATTTAATTGAAATAGGTTCGTTCAACAAACCTTTTGAAAGATAATTTAAGCCCGAAAGCTTATAAAATGCTTTCGGGCTTTATTATTTATTTTAACGAAATTCCAATCATTACAGTTTCGCCTTGAATATTATTCCATACGGAGTGCGGAATTTTACCCTCAACTAAAAATGATTCGTCTTTTTTCAAGATTACTTCATTGTCAGCAAGTTTAATTTTTGCCTCACCTTTTGTCACGATAAACAAGTGATTATGTTCATGTGTATGCTGTTCTGTAGGACCTCCGCCGTTCAAATCGACATAAGCTATTGAACCGTCAATTATAGTACCCATTTCGCCAAAAAGTTTCCTTGCCTTGAAATTAACATGATTCGGTGGTGTAATAAAATCGTTCATTATTATAAAACTCCTGTTTCAGAGGATAGCGTCTTTCATGCTCTTGACATACTCACCGACATATGACGGTGAATCCTTACCGTATTTTTCGATAATCTTTATAATTGCCGAGCCTACTATTGCACCGTCGGAAAGTCCTGCCATTTTCTTAGCCTGCTCCGGATTCGATATGCCAAAGCCGACAGCACACGGAACGTCAGTATTTTCACGGATTACCGAAACAATATCACCGATATTCGTGGTAATTTCGGTTCTTGTACCTGTAACACCGAGACTTGAAACAACATATATAAAGCCCTCTGCCTCTTTTGCAATCATGGCTATTCTGTTTTCGGAAGTGGGAGCAATCAGTGAAATCATGTCAACGCNGTACTTTCTCGNACATTCGGCAAACTNNTCTTTTTCNTCAAAAGGCATATCAGGAATTATAATACCGTCAATTCCTGTATCAGCACACTTTTTCATAAAACGCTCAACACCGTATGAAAAGACAACATTTGCATATGTCATGAAAACCATAGGTATTTTAACATCTTTGCGGAGTTCGACAACCAAATCAAAAATCTTGTCAGTGGTCACACCGCCTGCTAATGCACGGATATTTGCCCCCTGAATAACAGGACCTTCGGCAGTAGGGTCTGAAAAAGGTATACCGAGTTCAATAAGGTCTGCACCGTTTTTCACTGCCTCACGGACTACTTTTGCAGTCGTTTCAAGGTCAGGGTCTCCGCAGGTAATGAATGGTATAAAAGCCTTGCCGTTTTCAAAAGCCTTTCTTATATTACTCATAGATATTCTCCCCTCTGTAACGTGCGATAGCTGCACAGTCCTTGTCGCCACGTCCTGAAACAGTTACAATAATAATCTTGTCCTTGTCCATAGTGGGAGCGATTTTCATAGCGTAAGCAACAGCGTGTGCAGATTCGATAGCCGGAATAATTCCCTCTGTGCGTGAGAGATATTCAAAAGCGTTTACTGCCTCGTCGTCCGTAACCGGAACATATTCAGCACGTCCGATGTCGTGGAGGTTAGCGTGTTCAGGACCTACACCGGGATAGTCAAGACCTGCTGAAATCGAATAGACAGGTGCAATCTGACCGTATTCGTCCTGACAAAAATATGACTTCATACCGTGGAAAATACCTATTTTTCCAGTATTTACGGTTGCGGCAGTTTCAAAAGTATCTATCCCACGTCCTGCGGCTTCACAGCCTATAAGACGAACATTTTCGTCAGGAATAAAGTGATAGAAACTTCCGATAGCGTTTGAACCGCCACCCACACAAGCAATTACTGCGTCGGGCAGTCTGCCTTCTTTTTCAAGAATCTGACTTCTTGCTTCAAGTGAAATAACTGCCTGAAAATCACGTACAATTGTCGGGAACGGGTGAGGTCCCATAACAGAACCGAGACAATAATGTGTATCACTGATACGTGAAGTCCATTCTCTCATAGCTTCGGAAACTGCGTCTTTAAGAGTTGCTGTACCTGTCTTTACCGGAACTACATCAGCTCCCAAAAGTTTCATTCTGTAGACGTTGAGTGCCTGACGCTTTGTATCTTCCTCACCCATGAAAACAACACATTCCATGTCAAGAAGTGCCGCCGCTGTAGCCGTTGCAACACCGTGCTGACCTGCTCCGGTTTCGGCAATAAGACGTGTTTTACCCATTTTTTTGGCAAGGAGAGCCTGTCCGAGAACGTTATTTATCTTGTGCGAACCTGTATGATTCAAATCCTCACGCTTAAGATAAATCTTAGCACCGCCGAGTTCCCTTGTAAGTTTTTCCGCATAGTACAGAATTGACGGTCTGCCTGCATAGTTGTCAAGAAGTTCCGTAAGTTCACGGTTGAAATCAGGGTCATATTTATAGTGATTGTAAGCGTTTTCAAGCTCAATGATAGCATTCATGAGAGTTTCGGGGATATACTGTCCGCCGTGTACGCCGAATCTGCCTTTTGACATATCAAATCAATCCTTTCTTCTGATAGCGTCCGCAAACGCCCTCATTTTGTTTATATCTTTGTAACCGTCCGTTTCAAGTGACGAACTTGCATCAACTGCATATGGTTCAAGTCTGCCGACAATATCACCGACATTTTCCGGAGCAAGTCCGCCGGCAAGAAAATACGGACGGTTTATATTTATGAGTGAGTGGTCGAAAGTCTTTCCCGAACCCAGTCCCGAATCAAGAAGTATATAATCTGCTGTTGACTGCTCCGCTTTCTGAATATCAGACGGATTCTTAATAACGAATGCCTTTATTATCGGAACATCAACAAGCTGACGGAGATTTTTTATATAACTGTCATCTTCCGAACCGTGCAACTGAATCATATCAATAATTTTATTTTTCACCAGTCCGGCTATAAACTCCGGTTCTGCATTGACGAAAACTCCGACAGCAATTATCTTGTCATCAAGAATTTTCCGCAGTTCAAAAGCTTTTTCCGGCGAAACATACCGCTTGCTTTTTTCCGCAAACACAAAGCCTACATACTCCGGTTTTACTTCATTGGCATACTCTATGTCACACGGACGGCTTAAACCACACATTTTTATTTTCGTCATATATTTCCCCGCAGTTCTGCAAGTTTAGCTGTTTTGTCGTCTGCTCTCATAAGGGTCTCACCAATAAGAACAGCGTCCGCACCTGCCTCACGGAGTAACTTTATATCGTCGGCATTCTTCACNCCGCTTNCGGAAACAAAAATTATGTCTGACGGAACAAGTTCACGCATACGTCTGCTNTTACCTGTATCAACCNTAAAGTCACTGAGATTTCTGTTGTTTACGCCTATAATACGTGAACCTGCATTTATAGCGGTTTTGATTTCGTTTTCGTCATGAGCTTCGACAAGTGCCGATATTCCCAAAGTGTCGCAGATTTCTATATAATTTTTAATCTGTTCACCCGTGAGAATCGAACATATCAGCAGTACAGCCTTTGCACCTAAAACCTTAGCTTCGTAAATCATATATTCGTCAACTGTAAAGTCCTTGCGTATACACGGTACAGAAACATTTTCAGCGATTTCCCTTAAATATTCGTCACTTCCTAAGAACCATTTCGGTTCAGTAAGTACAGAAATACAGTCTGCTCCGGCTTTTTCGTAGTCCTTTGCGATTTGCAGGTAAGGGAAATCCTCTGCAATAATCCCCTTTGAGGGAGAAGCTTTTTTACATTCGCATATAAAAGACATACCGTCTTTAGAAAGTGCCTTTTCAAACTCAAAGTCACCCGTCGGAAGAGATAACGCATGTTCTTTTATTTCGTCCGCAGAAATTTTCTGCTTTGCCGTCTCAACACGTTCAAAAGCGTGATTAGCAAGTTTTTCAAGAATAGTCATATTTTCACACCTCAGCCGTTTGAAACTTCAATAAGTTTTTCAAGAGTAGCAAGAGCCTTTCCGGAGTCAATAAGTTCACCTGCAAGCTTTACACCGTCTGTCATAGAATCAGCCTTACCACCAATATAAATAGCAGCTCCGGCATTGAGCAGAACAGCATTTCTCTTGTGTCCTGTAATTTCACCGCTGAGAATTTGTCTTGTTATTTCGGCATTTTCGGCAGGAGTACCACCCTTTAAATCATCCTTTGAACATCTCTCAAATCCGAACTGTTCGGGGGTAATTTCATAATTTTTCATCCAACCATTCTTGTACTCGCACACTGCTGTAGACGCACTGAGTGAAATTTCGTCAAGCTTATCTGTTCCATAAATTACCATACCACGCTTTGAACCGAGTTTCATTAGAACTTCCGCAACAGGTTCAACAAGTGACCTGTCATAAACACCAAGAAGATGTCTGTTAGGATTTGCGGGATTTGTAAGAGGTCCGAGAATATTGAAAACAGTACGTATACCGAGTTCTTTTCTTATAGGACCTACATATTTCATTGAAGTATGATACTTCTGTGCAAAGAAAAAGCAGAATCCCACTTCATTCAGCAACTGACGGCATTTTTCGGGTTCAAGGTCAATATTTACTCCGAGTGCTTCGAGACAGTCGGCAGTGCCACAAAGTGACGATGCCGCACGGTTTCCGTGCTTTGCAACAAGAATCCCCGACGACGCAATAACAAGTGCTGAAGTTGTCGAAATATTGAAACTCTGTGCATTGTCTCCGCCNGTTCCGACAATTTCGAGANGGTCNAGGTCGTTCTNAAACTTCACAGCAGNATCACNCATTGCAGCCGCACAGCCTGTTATTTCCTNAATAGTTTCAGCCTTTGTACTTTTTGTGGAAAGAGCAGCAANAAACGCCGCATTCTGTGTGGGAGTAGTCTGACCGGACATAATTTCCGATACTACCTTATAAGCCTCATCGTATGTCAAATCCTGTTTGTCAACGATTTTCATAATTGCTTCTTTAATCATTTAAGTCATCTCCGTTCATATTAATAAAATTAGCAAGCATAATTTTTCCGTCGGGGGTCATTATTGATTCGGGGTGGAACTGTACACCCAANNNCGGGTATTCCCTGTGCTGAACAGCCATTATTTCGCCGTCGTCCGCAACCGCCGTCACTTCAAAACATTCGGGAACTGTTTCGGGATTTGCAGCAAGTGAATGGTATCTTGCAACAGGTGCATTTTCGTCTATTCCCCTGAAAATCGGACTGTTTCCGCTGAATTTAATAGTAGACTGCTTGCCGTGCATAAGTTTTTTAGCATAAGTTATNTNCGCACCGTAAGCCGCACATATTGCCTGATGTCCGAGACATACGCCCAAAGTTGGTATTTTCTGACATACTGTCTTTGCCGCTTCAATTATGATACCTGCGTCCTCCGGTCTGCCCGGACCGGGAGAGATAATAATTCTTTCGGGAGCGAGTTTTTCTATTTCCTCAACAGTCATTTCGTCATTGCGGATAACCTTTATGTCGGGACAGATTTCACCGATAAGCTGATAAAGATTATAAGAAAAGCTGTCATAATTGTCAATCAGTAAAATCATAATTCTTCCTCCTCTGCAAGTTTAAGAGCGTTTATAACTGCCGCCGCCTTGTTGATACACTCCTGATATTCCTTTTCGGGTACTGAATCGGCTACTATTCCCGCACCGCTTCTTACAAATACCTTGCCGTTTTTCCTGTACGCAATTCTTATGGCAATACAGGTGTCAAGATTTCCTGTAAAATCAATATATCCGATAGCACCGCCGTAAATTCCACGCTTATTGTTTTCGAGTTCTGCAATAAGCTGACACGNCCTGATTTTAGGAGCTCCGGAAAGCGTACCGGCAGGGAGTACCGCACTTACNGCGNCCAGTGCGTCAAACTTATCTTCTATTATTTCACCCCTTACGGTTGAGCCAATGTGCATTACATGGGAATATCTTTCAATACTATGGAACTTCTCAACCTTTACAGAACCAAATTTACTGATTTTTCCAAGGTCATTTCTTCCGAGGTCAACAAGCATATTGTGTTCAGAAAGTTCCTTTTCGTCGGCGAGCAGACCTCTTTCAAGTTCAATGTCCTCTGCTTCCGTCTTACCTCTNGGNCGTGTTCNGGCAANTGGNAAAGTATGCAGAACGCCGTCCTCAAGCTTTACGAGAGTTTCCGGTGAAGCACCTGCAATTTCCACATCAGTTCCCGAAAAATAGAACATATACGGTGACGGATTTATAGTTCTGAGTACACGGTATGTATTGAACAGACTTCCCTCAAATCCTGCACTGAGACGGTTTGAAAGAACAATCTGAAAAATATCTCCCTCGTGAATATGATGTTTAGCCTTTTCGACCATTTCACAGTATTTTTCCTGATTGAAAAGCGGTGTAACTTCCGTAGTGAGATGACCGGCAGGTTCTTTTGACTTCTCGCCATTGCGGAGAAGTTCCGCAAGCTGTTTCAGTTCAAGCTGTACCTTGTTGTAACCTGTTTCCGGTTCACTGAGATTCATATTTGATATGAGAACTATTTTCTGACGGAAATTATCAAAGGCAATTACCTTGTCGAAAAGCATAAGGTCAACGTCTTTGAAATTTTCTGTGTCCTCTGTTTCAATCTTAACGGACGGTTCTGAATATCCAAGAAAATCATAAGAGAAATATCCCACAAGACCACCTGTAAATGACGGCAGATAGTCAAATTTCGGACTTCTGTAAGACGAGAGAATCTGTCTTATCTGTNCTCTCGGGTCACTGGATTTCATTTTAATGTCACCGATTNTAATANTGTCGCCTNCACAGGTAATTTCGAGTTTCGGCTCAAAACCGATAAAAGTGTNACGTNNCCATTTTTCCTTGTCCGCAACAGATTCCAGCATATAGCAGTGAGTTGAAACGTTTTTCAGAATCCTTATTGCCTCGATAGGCGTACATATATCGGACATGATTTCACAGCTTACAGGCAGAATGTCATATTTTCCGCTTTCTGCAATTTCCTTGACTTTATCAAGTTCGGGTAAAAAATTCATAATGCACCTCCAAAAAATTCCAAAATAAAAAAGCCCCGACAGATAATTAAAAATCTGTCAAGGACGAATAAAGCTTATCCGTGGTACCACCTTGATTCATGGTACAAAGACCATGCACTTTAACGGAATACAGACATATTCCTGACGATTAACGCACGTCTTAACGTCGCAGAATACTTTGAAAAAACTTTCATTTGACTACGCCCTCAGTGGTCCATTTGATAATCTGTTTTTCGCCCGACTCTCAGCACCGCAGGCTCTCTGTAGAAGCATAATTACCTTTATCTCCACGTCAACGGTTTAATTATGTGATTATTATATCACTGTAAACCTGATTTGTCAAGTGGTAAATAATAATTTATTTTTTTACTATAATATCAGGTCTTGAAATCATACTAAACCTATGATATAATAGATATATAATTTACGAAAGGAGCGATGATATGAAAATTTCTACAAAAGGAAGATACGCTCTCAGAATGCTTTCAGACCTTGCCGTACATCAGAATGAGGGCTTTATATCGCTGAAAGATGTCTCTGAACGTCAGCATATTTCAAAAAAATACCTTGAACAGATTGTCCCACTTCTGAACAAAAGCGGTATTATAAAAGCAAACCGAGGAAATAAAGGCGGTTATATGATTGCCGGAAAAGCGTCCGATTTATCTGTAGGAACTGTTCTCAGGGCAACCGAAGGAAGTCTTGCACCGGTTGCGTGTCTGGATTACGAGCCGAACGAATGTGAAAGAATAAACGAATGTGCGACAATTGAAATGTGGGAGGGTCTGTATAAAATTATTTCGGAATATCTTGACGGAATTACCATTCAGGACATCGCCGACAAAAGTATGTCTATCACAGGTGACCATTACTGTATATAACTGCTAAAAAACCGGCATTATGAGTATCATAACGCCGGTTAAGTATAATTATATTATTCGCCCATCTGAGTGCTGTTGCTGGAAACAACTGCAAATTCGCCGTCTGGTACACAGTCAACTATTTCAAGTGCATTGCTGTCATAGTAGTACCATATGCACATAGCAGCAAGACCGGGGTTATCTTTCATATTTATACAGAACTCAATAGTATCACCCTGTTTTGCACTTACTTTGTCGCCATATACAGCAAAACCGTTCATCGACGAAGGGTCTACGGAATCAGCAGAAACATTGCCCACTTTAATTGAACCGTTCAGGATAGTGTCCGGAGTTATAGTCACACCTTCAATTGAGGACAAATCGGGGTCAATTGCGATATCATAGATACCGTCCGGAGCGTTATCCTTTACTCTGAAAGTAATCCTGATAATTGAGTCATTAAATACAAAGTCTTCATTTTTGGAAATGTCAATCCACATAGCGTACATTCCCTTTGTATTGGAAACATAGTTTGCATCTTTATTGCTTCCGGCATTGTTGTTTGATGAAGAATTGTCCGGCTGAGGAGTTGAATTGGTAATAGTCTTTACTTCGGTAACAGGCTGACCGTCTGCCTGTGTAACAGGCTCGCCGTTTGCTTCTGTAACTGCAACAATTTCAGTAACAGGTTCACCTGCAACATAACCGGTTGTACCTTCTTCGCCATCTTTCTTATTATCTTTCTTATCATCAGCGGAAGTTGATTTTTCGGAAGATTTTGACGGGTCTACATGGTCAGCTTTAACGGGGTCATCTTCATTTATTTCAACGCCGTCCATTGTCAGCTCATTGTCCTCAGCGCCACCCCACTGAAAAGGTACAGCAGTCATCGGTTCTATAGATGACTCGTCATTTTTGCTAATGCTTTTTTCTTCCTTGTTGGAACAGCCTGCAAAGGCTGAAAGAGCAACACAGGTAAGTGCAACAAGAGCAATGAGTCTTTTCTTAAAATTTTTCATTTTTATATTCCCTTTCATAAAAAAGTACATTGTTTTACGGAACAGTGCAATCCGTATATTCTTAATAAACATTATACACAAATTAAGACAATTTGTCAAGGTGCAGAATAAATTATAATCATTTCTTTAACAAAAAATCACATTTCCAACATATTTCCGTCACATTATACTATAAAAATAAAACTATTTTTTTCTTCATATAAATTTTATCTGCTCTGTCAATTCTTTTAATGCAGATTTTTTGACATTTTTTTAATTTTTTCTTTTTATGTGCTTCATCACCGCTCAGGGCAATCCAGTGAGACACAATTCCGTTTTTATCCGTAACAGTTATTTCAGCAGGACATTCCATATATGCACAGAACTCACAACCGGAGCTGATACACTCAATCCGTATCTGTTTAAAACCGTGTATACACTTTTTATCATTCATATAGTAATGTAAATTATATATTATATTTTGGACATATAAAATAATCTTTGTATAAATGTACATTTTTATAAACTCAAAAATATAGATAATATACAAAAACAACTACAAAAAAATTAATTTCTTTTTAAGACAATTTGTCAAGGTGCAGAATAAATTATAATCATTTCTTTAACAAAAAATCACATTTCCAACATATTTCCGTCACATTATACTATAAAAATAAAACTATTTTTTCTTCATATAAATTTTATATGCTCTGTCAATTTTTTTAATGCAGATTTTCTGCCACTTTTTTAATTTTTTCTTTTTATGTGCTTCATCACCGCTCAGGGCAATCCAGTGAGATGCAATTCCGTTTATATCCGTAACGGCTATTTCAGCAGGACATTCAGTATATCCACAGAACTCACAACCTGAACGTATACACTCAATCCGTATCTGTTTAAAACCGTGTATACACTTTTTATCATTCATGCAGTAAGTTTCCAGAAGTATATGATTATAAAACATTATATTCTCCACCTTTCAATGAAAAATAATTCGGCAGAAGATTTCTTCTGCCGAAATATATTTACCTGAATCTTCCTGCGAGTTCAGAAAGACCGGGGTCTGCTGTTCCCTGTCCCACAGCGTTGAATTTCCATTCATTGTTATGCTTGTAGATTTCGCCGAAAATCATAGCCGTACAGCCGGAATAATCATCTGTAAGATTATATCTGCACATTTCATTGTTGTTTCTGTTATCAACAATTCTGATAAACGCATTTTTTATCATTCCGAAATGCTGTTTACGCTGTACCGCCTGATAGATATTTACAACAAAAACTATTCTGTCCACACCGTACGGAACTCCTGAGAGGTCAACAACAATCTGCTCGTCATCGCCTGCACCTGCTCCGGTGAGATTGTCGCCCTTATGTACGACACTTCCCGAACCATGACGGAGATGTGCATAATAAACTATATCTTCTTTTCCGGCAAGTTTTCCGTTTGTGAGAAGAAGTGCCGACGCATCGCAGTCAATAGCACTCTCTTTCTTTGCAAAAAGACCTTTTTTGCGTGAAGCCTCGTCCCAGCCAAGTCCGACCACAACGCACGAAAGACCAGTATTATCCTTTGACAGACTTATTTTCTGCCCTTTCTGTAAGCTTACAGACATTTTAAAATACCTCAGTTCTTTTTATTATTCAACGTCTACGCCGTAACTTGCACAGAGAGCAGCAAGTCCACCCTGATAGCCTGAGCCTATAGCGTTGAACTTCCATTCATTGTTGTGCTTGTAAAGTTCAGCGAATACAGCGGCAGTTTCAATTGAGAAATCTTCTCCGAGGTCATATTTGAGAATTTCCTCACCAGTTTCCTCGTTACAGATTCTGATGAAAGAATTATTTACCTGTCCGAAATTCTGTCTCCTCTGTTCTGCCTCATGAATAGTAACAGTGAAAGCAATTCTGGTTATTTCTGCCGGAACTTGTGAGAGGTCAATTTTAATCTGTTCGTCGTCGCCGTCACCTGCACCCGTGAGATTGTCACCGCAGTGGGAAACAGCACCCGACGGGTGATTGAGATTTCCGTAGAAAACGAAATCTTCCGGCTTTGATACCTTTCCTGCATCTGTAAGAAGAAAAGCCGAGGAATCGAGGTCAAAAGCTGCACCTGTATCAAATGCATTAACGTCCCAGCCAAGACCGACAACGACTTTTTTAAGACCGGGATTACCCTTTGTGAGACTTATTTTCTGTCCCTTGCTTAAACTAACTGGCATATAAAAAAACTCCTTTGTATTGTATTTTTAACAATCAGCCTGCATCTATTCCATAATGACCGCAGAGTGCAGCAAGTCCACCCTGAAAACCGCTTCCGATAGCGTTGAACTTCCATTCACCGTTATGTTTGTAGAGTTCTCCGACAACAACAGCAGTTTCAATTGAGAAATCTTCCCCGAGGTCGTATCTTATAAGTTCCTCATTTGTATCGTTGTTCACGATTCTGATAAAGGAATTTGAAACCTGTCCGAAATTCTGCCTTCTGTTGTCAGCGTCATAAATCGTTACGGTGAAAGCGATTTTTTCTATATTGGACGGAATTGCAGAAAGGTTAATTTTAATCTGCTCGTCGTCGCCATCACCCTCACCCGTAAGGTTGTCACCCATATGCTCAACCGCACCGGAAGAATGTTTCAGATTACCGTAAAAGATAAAATCACTGTCTGCCGGACACTTTCCGTTACTGCCGAGAAGAAAGGCTGCTGCGTCAAGGTCGAAAGCTGCTCCGGAATCAAAAACATTAACGTCCCAACCAAGACCGACCATGATGTTTTTAAGTCCGGGATTACTCTTGGTGAGGTCAATTTTCTGACCCTTGGATAAATTAATGGGCATGATTTATTACCTCCTTAATAAAATTTATTTTCTTGAATCAGGCATACTGTATCTCTTGTTGAAATCCTGCTTGATAGCCTCAAGTTTAATCTGGTCGTCCTTACGCTGTCTGCGTGCATCTTCCTGAATCTGACGTGTTTCGTCGATACCGTTCATAATAGTCTGCCACGACTTTTCAAGAGTTTCAATCTTTATTGAACTTCCGGAAGCCATTCTTGCTATCATCTTTGACTGTTCAACAGTATTCTGTGCATTCTTTATAAGCATTTCGTTTGTCTTTTCGTCAAGAGCAGAAATAGCGTCTGCCTGAATTTTCTGACGTTTAAGCATCATAGCCTGAGCAAGTGCCTGTTTGAATACAGGGAGAGTGACAATAAATGCAGAGTTGATTTTTCTGACAAGGTTCATGTTACTGAAAGCCATCATCTTTATCATAGGAACAGACTGCATTGCTATACTTTCGGCTGTTCTCAAATCCTGAGTTCTCTGTTCCAGCATCATAAGAGCCTGTTCGAGATTCTGAATTTCAAACTGTATGGAATTATCACCTGTTGATGCCATATCCTGCCTGCGCTGTTCGAGGTAAGCCTCGATTTCACGACAGCCCTGCTCACCGGCAAGAATATANTTTACAAGCNTATGATAATATTCAACGTTTGCATTGAACATCNGGNCANGCTNNTTGTTTGNNTGTTTTNTTTNGTCCTCATACTTTCTGAGCTGAATATAAATCTTTTCAACTTCGTCGCCCATAGTGTGATACTTGGCAAGAATCTTTTCAAGCTGTTTTTTGGCGTTGCCGAACATCTTCTTGAAAAGTCCGGGATTTTCCTTGATTTCGTCAATGTCAAACTTTTCCATAATCTTGCCGAGAGCAACAAGCATCTGTCCGGAATCGTCAATCTGAGACATACTCATACTGTTGAGAACAACGTCAGAAGCCTTTGAGATTTCGTCCGCTGCGTCAGCACCGAATGAAACGATAGTAGTCAGGTCGTCAATTACAATTTCACTTGCAAGCCTATCAACTTCTTCTGAACCTACAAGCTGATTGTTCATCTGCTTTCTGTCCGCAACTATGTCGTACTGCTGAACTACTTCGATTTCCGGCTCTTTGACGATTTCTGCCGTCACTGTGTCATTGTTGTCCTGTGGTTTTGCTCTTGAAAGGTCAATACCCATTTTCAAACACCTCTTTTAAATAATTTTTTATGCCATGGCTGACGTGAACCTGCTGAAATACGTGAAAAATCAGGCATTTTCAAATCATACAGATATTCGCCCATCTGATGCTCACTTATTATCTGCATACTGTAATAATTTTCAACATTACAGTATCCTGTCGGTATCATGAAAAGCACATCAAACCCTGTCATACTGAGAAACTCAAGAACAATTGCATCGTCCTGAGTTATTGCACTGTCACCAGTATTGATATATATTACTTTAGGATTTTTCTTGGTAAAATCAAAATTCTGTATTCTTCTTATAATTTCCCTGTCAAGATTCAGTACAGAAGATATTACAGCATATTCCATACCGGTCTCTAATGTACCTTTTATTATTCTGCTGTCAATCAGTAACTGAAGCTTGTCCAGAATATAATCCTGAGTTTCGGCTCTGAGGATTTTATACTGATAGCATGAATGTTTTTTTATTGTTTCTCTTTGCAGAACGCCGTTTTTCAGGAAAAGCTGTGCATACTGTGTCACCGGATTCGGCTTTACATAAACCGGTGACCTCGGATTCACAGGAGGTTTCTTATAGCCGTTTATTATTACAGTATCCTCATTTATAAGACGTTTGACATACTGCCAGTAAGCTTTTACGTTTCCGTCCTTTACACCTGAAACTTTTGAAAAGAAAACGGGTATTCTTACCTCACCGTTTTCTGTCGCAAAATTCGGACGGTATTTAAGTTCCTGATTCCACATAAGTTCGATTTCCTCAAACATCGTATCGAGGACTATCGAATTAGCCTTTGCATACTGGTGATTCCTGTAAAGACCCGAATCCTGATACATAAGGGTATCAAGTTCACGCTCGGCATGATATGCGGCAGTTCCGGCACGCATTGCAACGCCGTCCGGAAACGCACTTATATCAAGTGACGAATTATATGAAAATTCCCTTAAATTCACGTCGTTCAAAGCACATTTATGCTGACAGCTCGGATTAAGTATAAGAACGTCTGCCGGAAGTCTGGAAAGGAACGTAAGAAACATGGAGTCATTTTCATTCTTACAGCACCCGAACAGTATAAAACACGCAACATCATTCTTTTTCCAGTCGTTAAAAAGAGAAGTTTCCCATCTTTTCAGCCAGCAGATAACGTAAACGCACATATTTACGAATTTATTTATTGTCATGCCCGATTCCTTTGATTTTTCAAGCATAATCTTTGCAAACTCATAACGCATAATCTGCTGAAGTCCTTCGTCACCTGCAAAATCTATATTTTTTGACAGTTCTGCAACTGCCGTCTGCGGACTGCTGTAATTTCCTCTTTTTACTACGGAAAGTTCATCATAGGACGGTGCTGAGATTTCTCCGTCGGCTATTACAATATTTCGTTTCTGAGAATTTATTTCAGACTTGAAAGAAATAAGTTCATTTACATAGTCTGCTCTGTTATAAACGCCGTTAATCCTATAGAAAATATTATAAATACTTCCGGACTGATTTCCTCTTTTGTCCACCGGAGTGAGAGCGTCCTCAAGACCGTCGCCCCTCGCCCAACTGTTTGTAACGATTGTATAAGACGGTTTTTGTCCGAAAACCCTTTCGGCGTGCATTCTGTCAGCAATTTCCTGCTGAATCTGTTTAAGTGAAAAATCAGCCGGAAACGCCCGTCCTGCACCTGTATATGCACGGGAAAGTTCTGATGTAGGGTCAACTTTAATATAACCGCTGTCACCGGCAGTCTGCACAAGAACAACGTCGCACCCTGCTTTTGAAAGTATCGAAACAAGCATAAGTTCATAAATATTTATAGTACCATTATATAATATTTTGGGAATATTGTTTTCACCGAGTCTGTTTGTGATACTCCCGAACCTGTAATAAAGCCAGCACATGAATTTAATGTAAGCATTTTTCAGGATATTTTCATTCTTGCCCTGTGATGCAAGATGTGAAAGTGTATCATAGACAGAACCTGCCACCGCAATTCTCTGAGTGTCGTTCATTCTCGGAAGCCATTTTTTAAGACTTAACATGAAAAACTGTTTGTTCATGCTGAAACTGTCGCCCATTGTTTCATAATAATATGAAAGATTATTCTGGTCGGCATTCGGAATACGACCGTCAATTATAACGCCGTTTTTTCTTGCTTCTTCATAATATCTGCAAAGAAATTCTCTTATGCTGTCGCTGTAGGAATTTATTCTGTAAAAGAATACATTATTTCCTTTTCTCTGACTTAAATTCAAAAAATAGTCATCAAGAGAATTAAGCTTAATATGCTGAAACAATTTTCATATCACCTCTTGATTTTATTTTCGGCGAAACCAAAGGCTGAACCAACAACTCCGCCGATTATATGCGTCAATTCAGAAATATTGTTTTTCTCAAATACACCGTTGTAAATCTGCTGTCCGATATATATGACAGCAACAAGTATGAAAGTAACGGGAATTTTGCCATTCTGAAAACTTGTGAAAGAAGAAAGAAGAATAAACGCAAAGACGATTCCGCTCGCTCCTAAAAGCTGGATATGAGGGAAAAATATAAAATTTATAAGTCCGGTGACAAGTGCGGTGACTGCTATAATCATAATCATATCAGCCTTGCCGTACTTTTCTTCAAGCAGAGGTCCTATAATTAGAATATACATTATATTGTTCATAAAGTGACTCCATGAAGCGTGACCGAAAACATGACCGAAAAATCTGATATACGTCAGCGGATTCAGCAGTGACGAACGGTAAACGCTGAAAACAATATGATTGCTTATGCCGTGTGTAAGTACACTAAGCAGAAATGAAACAAAACATATCGCCGTAAATCCCAGTATAACCGGAGAATTGAACGATATTTTATTTTTCAACTGATTTGGATTGTTTTTACTCATTTTTTATTCCTCTAAACTAAAAATAAATGAAATTAAATTGATTACAGTATAACACATTTTTTATATTTTTGTCAAGCATATACGAAAAAAATTTTACGCTTTTTATTGTTCAAGCAACTGTAAAAGTATATCTTTTATAACACTGTTGTCATTTGTATCAGTTCCCGAAAGATTAACGATATAGGAAAAAGGTGATACACGCTTGTTCATACTTTCCGAAACGTCATGAAGATTTGAAATTCTATTGTTTCCTGCTTCTTTTCCGCAGAGAATTGCCATTCCCTCAAGGGAATCACATTCTTCAAGGGTACTTATCGAAAAGAGGTATTTATAAACCAGTTCAATGAGCCTGTCGTTTTCCACGGTCTGTGCGTAACTGAATTTAGCGTCTATAATGACATACTTTGAAGCACCGTTCCTACTGACTTTAAGCAGATAATCCGGCGTATAGGTATTGCCCGAACAGCTTCCTATACTTGCATATCTGTTTCTGTAAAGCATGATATTATTAGGTCTGGGAGTCGAAATTTTACCGTATATTACCGGCTGAAAATAGACCGTTATTTCATATCCGTCATCATTACAGAAAACAAACGTATTATTATAGCGTGTGTTTGAATAAAGTTTTGTTTCGGCATACGGAAACCTCATGGTCTTTTCTTCAAGAAGGACACAGTTCATTTCCTCATGAATAGTAACAAGAAGTTTTATAAGGCAGTAATATTCATAAATCTTGCTTGTCGAAATAAAACTGAGCATAAGCTGATTCTTTGAAAAATCATGTCNGCCATAATGAAACCATTCGCATATCTTGGAATAAACTGCCCTGTACGGCATAACCAGACGGAAAGTATCAGTATATTCCGGAGGATAGTCTATATATATATCATCTGCGTCCAGTATTTTTTTGTAGTCAAAGTAAAGCATCTGAAACTGTTCNATATATCTGNCANNNTTTNTAATATATNCATTGNCCGATTNTTTGCNTAAACGGTATATATATATTTTTGATTCAATGTACTTGTCTTTTCTTACAACATTACNGTAAGTNGGAGCTTTTTCTATATCTTCTTTTGNCTGNTCAAGACCGGAAATTACAGTTGATATAANNCCGGTCATAACACGGTTTTCGTATATATTACGTGTATATACAGTACTTGAAATAAGGGTGTTTCTCGGCTGAAAATGTCTCTTGCTGTAAGTTATTCCGGTATTATAGTCAACGCCGTAGAGTTCTTCAGGGTGAGATGCAATATACTGTATTGTCTTTGAAGAAACAGAATTAAGCCTGTGAAATTCGCCCACAGACTCCTCAGATACAAGATTTGTTTTCGGTGAGTCTCTGAAATACGGATAAAACTGTTCATACACTTCTATAATTTCGTCAAGAAGCCTGAACTTTGTTTCCATTGTAATATTACCCTTTTTTCCGATAACGTCGGAAATCATATAATTTTCATAAAGATATTCTTCTCCCTTTTCGTATATGTAGTCAATCATCTGCATAACATTTCTGTTAAGACTGTTGTCAGTCACCATTATTGAAATACTGTCCGAAAAATACGCTTTGCCCGAAATTATGACTTTTATCTGAACCACACCGAAACACTGCAAAAAGGGTTTTTCGTTTTCCTCGCTGAAACAATATGAATTTCTGTGTCCTGAACCCCGTTTTATTTCCGCTGTTTCATCATTTATATAAAATTCAGAAACATACTCCTGATTATCCGGCACGGAAAATGTATATTTATCATCATTGTATATATATATACTGCTCAGAAGCGGATTATCTGTTTCCTGAAAATATTCCTCTGCATACATCGGTATTTCAATACTTCCGTGCCTTGATGATTCCAATAATAATTTCATAAAATATACTCCTGCCGTCAAGAAAGATACTGACAGTATCCCATATTTCTTGACGAATTTTTCTGCATTTCCTCAACAGCATTCTTTGTCATTCCAAGATTATTGCTTGTACAGATATCAAGAAATTCGTCAAAAAAATTCTTATATGTTTTTATGTGACCGTTGATTTTCGGAAGAAGTTTCTGCATAACGGCATAGTCAAGTGCAATNTAGTCTGCCTCAACACCGCCAACGCTTTCCATNANGTCCTGAGNAGCACATATATAACGNCGTATGCTGAGCTGTATTCTCGGACTTACAGCCATGCCGNANGTTCTGAAAAGATTGAATANCTGCTTGAGAAGAAGNTCAAATCTTATATGACTGTCTGCACCTGCGTCGAAAGCTGAAACAAGGTCGTCCCNCAGTATAAATTCCGACNGCGGAACGGTTTCCTCCTTGATTTCAGCATCAGNAAGTTNGATAATCCATGCACGGTCAAGAAGTCTCGGGGAAAGTGTTNCTGTAGTCTGGTCATTGTTTATGGTTGCGACAAAACGGAGTGTATCAGGAATATAGATATCATTTTCAAGACCAATATTAATATATGAATCACTGTTGTCAGATTTGTCGGCNACCTGCATGAAATCTNCNCNGTAATATNCNATCGGNCTTAAATTTGNCTCGTCAAGCNGAANAANATAAGNANATNCCGNTTTGTCCCNTTCTTCATTAANTATCATAAGCGAATCATAAAGCCTGCGGTTGCTCTTGTCGTATTTCTGTGTGAGCGGATTGTAATAACCTATTAAATCCCTTTTTGATGACCAGCCTTTTTCCACCGAAACAGGTACAAAACGACTGCAATTAATATCCGGCAGACTGTTTTCTTCTCCGAAAGCAGTAAGTCCCAGACTTCCACCTATAATATTGCATATGGAAGTTTTTCCTGTTCCGGGAAGTCCTGAAAATACGGTAAGAAATCCCTGCGTCATACAGATGTACATATTAAGAATGTCGTTTGTATTGTAATTCCTGTACTGCTTCACATAACTTACAAGGTAATTACAGAGTTCCTTTATATTTTTATGATTGCATTTTACAGCTTTTTTGACTGTATATTCAGCGGCTTTCACATAATTTTCAGATTCCTGCTTTCTGTTCCACTCTCCTGCGGCTTCAAGCATGGCATTTGAAATATACGGGTCAAAAGCTATTCCGACATCATTTGCTTTCTCCTGAATGGTATTTTTGATTTTACCTTTGAGTTCTTCATTCATCTGCTCCAGCTTTGAATTTTCCTTTGAAAGAAATTTCATGATATTCTGTTGATTTCTGATTTCCTGAGCAATATTGTCATATGAAACAATATTGCTGTATTGTTCTTTAAGTGCTGAAATCTTTTTTTCAAGAGTTTCAATTTCAGCATTTTTTTCATTTGTCTCTGCACTTTTTTTGAAACTTGCTGAAATCTCCTTTTCAGCCTGAGATGCCATGAAATTATTTACCTTTTCTTCAAGTTCTTTATGCAAATTCTGAAATTCACTGCTTGACTTTATTGTCTCGGAAAGAAGTTCTTTTATTTCACTGTCACTGCTGTAACCATTAAGAAGCAGTTTTACAATCTGTTTCTGTTCTTCGGTGTAACTGCTTACGCTGGAAAATAATTTCCTTATCTTTGCAATCCTTTTTGATTTCATTTCGTCAGGCAGATTTCCGGAAAGGAACGGCGAAACACTACACACACGAAGAAAATCTTCAAATTCTCCTTTTATAATATTAAAAAAGTTGTTTGAAGTATCTGAAAGCATACTCCTTATAAGAATATCATCTGAAATAATATCTTTTTTATAATTTGAACTGTCTGTTATAACCGCAAAACTTGTTCCTGTCGGTTCACTGCCGAACTCCTGAATTTCAATCACACCGAAAGAAATCCTGTCTGCATCATAGCAGTTGAGCAGATAACGTTCTTCGGCAACTTTTGGTCGGATAAACGTCTTTCCGTCCCTTTTGTCAACTCTGTAAGGTCCTGAAATATCGTCCTCGTCTGACGAACTGAAACTGTCTTTCTGACGGTGCAGAAGTACAAGCTCACCTTTTGAAAAATCATCACTTATTTCAATTTCGTCTCTGAAAAGCACCCTGTCTGGAATAAAATCGTCCGGTCTTACTATTCTGAAAATACGCAGTTCGCTGATTTTTTTAAAAAACGTTGTAGAATTACGCTTGCTGTCAAATTCTTTCTGCAAGTCAATTTTAATATTTACTTCATTCAGTTCGCCGTTTTTCATATTGATATTTTCTTCAAGTATATCAGCACAGTTAATTGCATAAATAAGATTGAGGTCAAGATTGTCAAGAACTTCCTGAGAGCTTTTATTTCCGACATACGAAAGATTTATAGAGCCGAATTTCGGGAATTTTTCGGGAAGCTGATACATTTCAACAAGCTTTTTTCCGGAAGTACTTACTTCAAGCGTATACTGTGGTCTGAAATTATAAAAAGTACCTCTTATTTCAATATTTCCTATATAATAAACAATTGTTTTATCTTTTGCCTTTTTCTTTTTTGCAGAACTTTCTGTTTTTTCAGGCAATACCGGCGGTTCATTTTTTACTTCGGTTTTCACTTCGGTAATCACAGAATTTTCCGGAATATCCGGTATTTCCTGAACGGTTAAGGGTTCTGTTTCCGTTTCGGTTTCATTATCTTCTTCGCTGTCTAGTTCATCACTTTCTTCATCATAATTATCATAATTTCCGGCAATCGTTTTTTTGAACTCGTCCGACTTTATAAAATCAGCTGCAATTCTCTGGTCAAAAGTTCCGTCACAGCATTTTTTCAGTACAAGAACAGTATTTATAATACAGTTTTCAGAATCATATGACGCTAAAATCTGTTCATACTCCGTATCTTCCGAAAATATCATGCCACTTTTCTGATAATTATAAATAGCGTCTGCAAATTTACTTGCAGACATATTAAGAGCCATTAATATTTTTCCTTCGGTTCGTTTTTCCCGTTTTACTTTTCGTTTCACGTCCCTACTGAGTTGATTTAATGCAAAGTCAATTACTTCTTCAGGTAGTTTCATGTAAAATTTAGACATAACAGATATCTGCCCTACATTACACAAATTATTCTTAGGTGAGGAAACAAGTTTTGATGACATAAAAAAATCACGTCCTTAAAAATTTTTCCGATTCTTAAAATAAGATTCGTAAACTTATTATATCACATAACCGACAATTAGTCAAGAACGACAAATTTTTTTCAAAATATTTTTCAAGATTATTAAAAATGATATTCTTTTCCAAAAAAAGAAAGACCATTAATTAAATAACGGTCTTTCTGATACGGAAAAAACAATTAATTATCCTGTTTTACTTCATCAAGAACTACTTCCGCAGTTTTTTCCTTTCCGCTTCTTACATAGGTAATTTCAATAGTGTCACCTGCGGAATGTTTATTTTTCTGTGCATTGAGTTCTTCGGAAGTCGAAACTTCTGTGTCGTCAACGGCAATTATAACGTCACCCGACTGCAAACCAGCCTTGTCGGCAGCACTGTTTCTTGATACCTCTGTAACATAAATTCCCACTGGTATATTATACATCTGTGAAATTGTATCTGTTACATTCTGACAGCTTATACCAAGCTGTGGCTTGCCAGTAACATATCCATATTCCATTAAGTCATCAATAATCTGTGAAGCTTCGTTTGACGGAATAGCAAAGCCGATTCCCTCTATACTTGCCGAGCCATAGCTTGACGACATCTTTGAAGAATTTATACCGATAACCTGACCTTTTTTATTAATAAGAGGTCCACCGGAATTGCCGGAATTTATGGCGGTATCAGTCTGAATGAGATTCATTGCCTTGTCATTTATGGTAATATTTCTGTTAAGACCCGATACAATACCGCTTGTAACTGTATTCATAAGGTCAAAGCCGAGAGGATTTCCGATTGCTACAACCGATTCACCCAGCATAAGACCATCACTGTCGCCGAACTCTGCCGGAGTAAGTCCGTCAGCCTTTATTTTAAGAACAGCGAGGTCACAGTCTGTATCATAGCCAACAACTTCCGCATCATAACTGTTATCGTCGTTCATATGTACTTTAATATCGTCCGCAAGACCTGCACCGTATTCACTGTCATATATGACATGAGCATTTGTGACAATATAACCGTCATCAGTGATAACAACGCCTGTACCTGTTCCGGTAGCACTGGAAGCAGACGGCATACTTCCGAAACCGTAATAATAACCGTTGTTCATTGACGTAACAGTAAACTGCGATTCTATGCCAACCACTGACGGCAAAAGTTTCTGTACAATTTCTTCTGTGGTAAGTTCTGCACCGTCAGATTCAGCTTTTTCAATAAAGCTTACTCCCTTAGCCGTAAGAGATGACGACGTTTTTTTGTCGTTGTCCGAACGTTCTTCAAAAGAAGAATTTATGCTGTCTGTATTCTCTGCAAACTGACGGTAAACTGCTATCGAACCGCCGGAAACAATCACCATAGCCATGAGAAAAGCTGCTGCTTTGCGGAATACGTGTTTTCTGGGCTTCTGAGAGTTGTCGTCGAGATTTATATTATTATATTCATTCATGATAAAATCACGTTCCTTTTCCTTATGTTTTATTGTGATTATATTATATCTGACCTGTGTGAAATAAATTTGCTTTTAAGATATTATTATGAAGAATATTCTGTGTGTATTTTTTCACCTTGCTGACAAAACTGTGAATAAATGTGATAGAATGCCATATATTGCCTTTCACGTTTTTTCACAAAAACTTTTATTTATATTGACACAATACTTTGATTATATTATAATAATTTATATATCACTCTGGGAGGGAAAAAATGAATACATCAGTTATAATAGTATGTGCCGGAAATTCCACAAGAATGGGCGGTGTGAATAAAATTCTAATGCCACTGGGTGAACGTCTTGTTATCGGTGTTACAATGCAGGCGTTTGAACAGTGTGAAAGTGTCAGTGAAATAATAATAGTTGCCAGTGAGAACGACATTCCGGAAATACAGGCAGAAGCCGAAAAATCAGGTATAACAAAGCTTAAACAGTGTACCGCAGGAGGTTCTACACGGCAGGAAAGCGTTATAAACGGCGTGAAGTGCATTTCAAAAGACTCTGAACTTATCGCAGTTCACGACGGTGCGAGACCTCTTGTAAAACCTGAACACATAGAAAAAACTATAAAAGACGCTTCTGTTTTCGGTGGTGCAACTTTAGGCGTTCCGGTAAAAGATACCATAAAAATGGTCGAGGACGGTCTTATCACAGATACTCCGCCGAGAAAATTCCTCTACATTACACAGACACCGCAGGTTTTCAAGCGAAATCTCTACTTTGAGGGAATCGACTTCGCTCTTGAACATAATCTTGACTTCACGGACGACTGTCAGCTTGTCGAGGCAATCGGCGGAAAAGTCTGCATGACTACCGGAGATTACACTAATATTAAAATCACTACTCCGGAGGACATCTCTATTGCAGAAATCCTGCTCAAACAAAAAAATATTTAACAAGGAGTTTTTGAAATGTTCAGAATTGGTCACGGTTACGACGTTCACCGACTTACAGACAACAGAAAATTTATTCTTGGCGGTGTCGAAATTCCACATGAAAAAGGTCTGCTCGGTCATTCAGATGCAGACGTTCTTGCACACGCAGTAATGGACGCTATGCTGGGTGCATTGGCATTGGGTGATATAGGTCATCTTTTTCCCGATACGGACGAAAAATTCAAAGGTGCTGACAGCATGGAGCTTATGCGTGAAGTCTGCCGGACAGTCAGGGAAAACGGCTACACGGTCGGAAATATAGATGCTACTGTTATTGCACAGTCTCCGAAACTTGCCCCCTACATAGTTTCTATGCGTGAGAATATCGCCAAAGTCTGTGAATGCGACGTTTCACAGATAAGCGTCAAGGCAACCACAGAAGAAAAACTTGGTTTTACGGGGGAAAAACTCGGAATCGCAGTTCATGCGGTTGCACTTATGGTAAAAATATAACAAAAAGACCGCAGTCAGCTTGACTGCGGTTTATTTCTGAATCTTCAAGTTACTTTCCCTTTCAGGAAAATTTAGTTATCTGATTTTTTTCTTGCTCTTATTGTACCTACTGCAATCAGAACAACTCCACCGATTGAAATCAATATAACAACCCACCAAAGTTGTTTGTTTCGCTGAAGTTTTCCTCCGCTTTCACTGTCGTTATTGATGTCTGACGGAGCAGTTGTTGTATTTCCGTTTGACTGTAAAGAAGAACCTGTACCGATTTTTGTAGCCGAGCCGTCACCGACAGTACCGGACACCGTAGTTGCTTTACCGGTTATTGTTGCTGAACCTTTAGCAAGCGAACCGGAAACTGTAGTTGTTGTATCTGTTTTTGTTGCCGAACCGTCAGCAACAGAACCGGAAACTGTCGTTGTTGCTTCTGTATCATTTTCAACCTCTGTATCAGTATCATTTGTTATAATACCAGCGTCCTCAAAATAAGTGTTTTCAATGATATAACGTAATTCATCATAAGTTATTTTCATTTCATAATGTACAGGGATATCTCTTTCCATTACAAGCCATGAAGAAGCACCTTCGTCGTCAGTCCATCTGTACTTCCAGCCGTTTGAATCATTGAGAGCAACCGTGTCATAAAGTTCTTCATCTTTATAAATGTCAACAGTAATTTCTGTAGGACGGTCAATCATATTGTCATCATTTAGCCATTTTTTCATTACTGTATATGACCTCGACTCAGCACTCATTACCTGATATGTAAATTCATACGCATTATATCTAATATTCGTGTCATCTTCTCTCAATTCGACAAGTGCTGTAGCAGGCACATAATAGTAACTGTCGGTTTTAAGAAGTTTTCCTGTTATAAGATAAAGACCTGCATCAAGACCGGAAAATTCAATTTCTCCGTTCTGGTCTGTCTCCCCCTGTCCTACAGGAGCAATCCGGTTTGCAATAGCATAACTCTGAAAAGACTGAGCAGCTTCACTTACGTTTTCCACAGTCAGATTACGCATATTAACCTGAAATCCTGCAAATTCACCTGTCTTTATAAAAGCCTGTTCTGTGTCACTACGTTCGCCGACCTTGTATAATTTCCACTGCATACCCTCAAGAATAACATCACCACTGACGCACACAAGTGTAAGCGATTTATTATTACTGTCCGCATGACTTTTCTGTGGTGGTATAATCAAAGAAAAGAGTGACACAACAGTAATTATACATATAACAATATTAAAAATTTTATATTTTTTTAATAACATAAAATTATCAGCCTGCCTTTTTTAATATCAANCGGAATATTATATCCGGTTGTAAATGTTGAAANAAAATCATCTGACATCATTAGTCATGANGAAATNAGAAATATACTCATTNAGNCATATAATNAATGTAAATTATTTCAGGATTNATATGGCATCGNNTATAGTTTTTTCANTNGCTTCACTGCCGNATTTATCGACCTNTGCCTTGTTCTTTTCNCCGTGANTAAGACAGCCTNCACCGCCTATACAACCACCTTTACANGCCATACCCTCAATGAAATTAGCTTTGAGAACATTTCGTTTTGCTTTGATGAGAGCCGTCCTGCATTCTTCTATTCCGTCACAGATACACGCTTCAAGTTTGAAATCCTCAATGCCGTTTTCTTTGAGACCCTGTTCAACAGCCGTGGAAAGTCCACCGCTGCGTGCAAAAATTCTTCCGTAATAAGACGCATTATTCAGAACATCTTCATCAAGCGTAGTTATATCAATGTCCTTGCTGTCAAACAAAGCCTGAAGTTCCTCAAAAGTCATGGCAGAATCAATATAAGGCTTTACCGTTTCAAGCTGAATTTCTGATTTTTTAGCTGTACAAGGTCCTATAAATACGATTTTTGAATTTTTGTGGTTTTCCCTGATGTACTTTGCAATCATTGCCACTGGAGAAAGAGTGTGCGAAATATGTTCTGTCATTTCAGGAAAAGCGGATTTTATATATTTTACAAAAGCCGGACAGCACGAACTTGTCAGGAAACCTTTTTCAGCAAGTTCCCGTGATTCAGCGTCCGCAACCATATCAGCACCGAGTGCCGCCTCAACTACAGTATGAAAACCAAGCTTTTTCAGCCCGCTTACCACCTGACCGAGTTTCGCATAGGAAAACTGACTTGAAACTGACGGTGCAACTACTGCATAGACTTTGAAATTCTTTCCGCTTTCGCCTTTTTTAAGCATATCAATAACATCAAGAATATATGATTTATCCATGATAGCACCGAACGGACACTGATAAACACACGCTCCGCATTCTATACACTTGTCATTGTCAATTGAAGCGGCGTTCTCATCATTAATATATATGGCTTTGATTTTGCAGGCATTCTGACACGGACGTTTTCTATTGACAATTGCTGAATAAGGACAGACAGCCGCACATTTTCCACACTCAATACATTTTTCCTTGTCAATATATCCCGTATGATTGTGGTCATATGCAATAGCACCCCTCGGACAAACTTCCTCACAGCGGTGTGCAAGACAGCCTCTGCATAAATCCGTTATCTCATAACCCGCTGCCGGACATTCATCACAGGCAATGTCAATCACTTCAATAATATTGGGATTTTCCTTGTCACCACCTATCGCAAGCCTTACCATTTCCCCTAAAATAGCTCTTTCCTTATAAACACAGCAACGCATTGTAGGAGTTTTTCCGGAAACTATAATTTTCGGAATATTAATAAGATTTTCAAGCAGTGTGTCATTCCACGCCTGTTTTGCAACCTCTTTAAGTACTTTATATTTAAGATACTGTACTTTTGTATCAAATTTTCTCATATGTCACCTCAAAAATAAAAAACTACCTCTTGCCGTTTATGGATTTTTCTGCAAATTCAAGAAGAAACTTTTTCTCCTCCTCATTACTTTTGGCAGACATTGCTGTAGCTGCTATAGGAAACCATTTATTTACGTAATCCGGTGCAGTTCCACTTTTTTCACAGAACATCTCAATATATCGGTTTGCGGTATAGCTGTCCCCGCTCAGCATGAATGTAAGATAAGTAATAGCTGCGTCAGACGAAGCATTCCCCTGAACAGCGTGCGACCAGTCTATAATATAAGGTATTCCCGACTGGGAAATTATTATATTTGACGGATTGAAATCTCCATGCAGTAATTTATTGTGTTTCGGCATGGAATCAATTCTTGTATGAAGTGCAAACCGGTCTGTAGCATTAAGTCCGGAATTTTTAATTTTGCGGTTCATCTGGTCTCTGAGACGTTTAAGGGTAGGACAGCTTTTTGAATGTACTTTCAGCTGCAAGTCAACAAACAGATTCAGATATTCTTCCGTTTTGTCGGGAAATTCGTCCATAAGCTGTGCAAGAGATTTTCCGATAATATACTCAGAAGTTATAGACCACCTGCCGTCATTTTCAGAAACTTCCTTTACTTTCGGCACGCTAAGTCCTGATTCTGATGCCATAGCCTGATTAAAAGCCTCGTTCAGTACGTCCGCACTTGTGTAATCCTGATTGAATACCTTTATGCACTTATCGCCGTCACGGTAGATTGTCTTTGTGTTTCGCACGGCTATCACTCTGTCAAAATTCATAAGAAGTCACCTCTNTTTTNAAAAAAATTANGATTATATTATAACACTNATTTTTGAATTTGTCNATANAANAATACACTCTTTCCATATTTTTATAACAGAAAGAGTGTGATTTTACTATAACTGTGAAATTATCATATTTTTCATAAGACAAAGGTCAAAAACGTCTGTAGACCCATCACCGTTTACATCTCCTGCTTTAATGTCTTCCAAAGATTCCGTGCCGAGAATATACTTCTGCATTAAAACAACGTCTCCTATGCTAAATTCTCCATTTGAATTTACATCGCCTTTAATATACGGAAAAACCCACCAGCCATCGTCGTCAACTATAAGGCACAGCATTTTTATTGTATCACCGAAATAAACGTCGTCGCCATAGTTCAGAACAGTATCACGCACAGCGTCATGCCATTCCGTATTATCACCACATTTAGCAGCAATCATAAAAGGTGCAGTAAAACATAAATCGTCGTAATCTTCAATAGGTGTGCCGTCAAGCTTATAACCGGCTTTGATTTCGGACGGGTCACCGTTTGTTGCTTCTGAAATAAACGACGTTATAGTATCAGCAAACTTTTTAGCGTCTTCATTTCCATTGATAAGATAGTCCATGCCTATACGCCACGGTGTACGGCAACTATTATAATAGTAGTAGCCGTCATATTCACTTTCGAGGAAGTTCGGAGGCGACGGAATGAATTTTCCTGTTTCACTGTCCTTTATAAGGAAGTCGGGGAGTATTCCCGTATTATATTCATCAACTATGCTATTAATAATACTGTATGTACTGTCATAAACATTCAGCCAGCGGTCGTCACCTGTGGCTTCTGCAAAAGCCGGCATATACTGCATTATAAAGTCAGATGTTCTTGTTGCCGAATATTCTGTATCGCCTTCTTCTGTAAAGTATACCCAGTCACCAAGCTGAAGAGTCCAGTCTGTCTTATTGACTTCGTATTCCATTATATCGTTTATAATGTCAATGGCTGACTGTTTATAGTCAATTCCCTCGTCACTGCCCCACACTTTGTCCGCTATAAGCAGAGCGTATGCAATATCCATGTCGCCGTCTGTTGCGGAATCCGCTCCTGAAACATTTACTATAGCTTCTCCGTTGTCCTCCTGTTGCCATGCCATGAGGTTAGGACCTATTTCGCTAAGATGTGACCTGTAATAACGGTACATTCCGTCAAAAATATCCTTTGCATATGTGTCAGAATCACCCATACTTGCAGTAATAAGCATACCATAGCCGTGAGCCTCCGAAACAGTAACTTCTATACCTGTATTATCATCGGAATACGCTTCATCACTGTACCATACATAATACTGTTCATCGTCAGCATACTTGTCCTTTACAACATATCTTTCTTTCCAGTAGTTATAGAAATCAACAGTTTCTTCCGTAAACACTCCTGAACAGCCATTAATTGATGCCATACTTACAAGAACGAAAATAAAAGCTGTCATTCTTTTTAAAATCCGCATAATAAAATCTCCTTTTCAGAATATATTTCAGGGAAATCCACTAAATTCATTATAACATTATATATATAATATGTCAAGCGAAAAAAAGTTAAAATAAGGTATTGACTTTTTATTACTTATATGATATTATATATTTATGGGGCATTAACGCAGCTGGGAGCGTGTCACACTGGCAGTGTGGAAGTCAGGGGTTCGAATCCCCTATGCTCCACCAGTAAAAAAATAGAAAAACAGGCATATTTCTATATTTGAAAATATGCCTGTTTTTTTAACTAAATGTGATTTGACCTTTTTTTGTATACCATTTTCAGAAAAACTTGAAATTTGTCTGTAATTCGCTGATTTTCAGCCCGTCTTTTCCTTATCGTTTTCAACCCTTTTAAC
>WFLX010007906.1_pt1 | contig 42735 bp, 36 predicted proteins | sample 4967041 | NCBI WGS metagenome assembly WFLX01 (sample SAMN12857096, study PRJNA449069) | gut metagenome | isolation source: stool from male and female vole | host: Microtus ochrogaster | place: USA:Florida | collected 2017
ACCTCTTGCTTGTACGCGTCGAAGGTCACCAGCTTGTCGTCCTCGGTTATGCCCGTTATAATGCTGCCCTGGGGGTAGTTGTCATAGTAAATATCCTTAAAGGTATAAAGTGTAAATAATTACCGCTGCCAATCAAAAAAATTAAAAAATGCCCAGATCAGTCAATCACGTGGCTTCACGTGCCAAGAGAAAGAAAATCCTTAAGCTTACCCGCGGTTACTACGGCAGCCGCCGCAATGTTTGGACCGTTGCCAAGAACACTTGGGAGAAAGGTCTGACCTACGCCTACCGCGACCGTAAGCAGAAAAAGCGCAACTTCCGCGCCCTCTGGATCCAGCGTATCAACGCTGCCGCACGCCAGGAAGAGCTTTCTTACTCTAAGCTCATGGGTCTCATTCACAAGGCCGGCATCGAGATCAACCGCAAGGTTCTCGCCGACCTCGCCATCAACAGCCCTGAAGCATTCAAGGCTATTGTTGCCAAGGTAAAGTAATTAGCACACAAATATTACATACCTTTTCCGTAACTACGACCTCAATAGGTCATAGTTACGGATTTTTTTGTAAAAATACACGTGGAGGTATAATATTTCACCACCTGCAACGTTACTTTAGTAAACTTCATATCTGACAAACAAAGAAAAAGATACAACTGTCAACACGAAACCATAAGGCCTATGACACAACACTACCCAACTAACAAATTAACACCGTCACAATCGACAATCGACATTATAAGGCAATTCGCATACACCTATCGCCCTATAATATCCAATGGTAAGTATATTCCGTTTTTCCTAAACTGACGCACTAAGGCTCAAGAAACATGACGATTGTCTCACCTTCCCTACTCGCTGCAGATTTTCTTCATCTGGAACGCGAGATAGATATGATTAACAACAGTGAAGCGGAATGGCTTCATCTTGACGTTATGGACGGTTCCTTTGTCCCCAATATATCTTTCGGTTTCCCCGTGTTGGAAGCTGTTTCAAAGATATGCACAAAGAAACTGGACGTTCACTACATGATAAACAATCCGGAACGTTATATAAAGCACACCGCAAAGTTAGGTGCCTATATAATGAACGTTCACTACGAGGCATGCACTCACCTGCACCGCACTATACAAGAGATACACGATGCGGGCATGAAAGCAGGCGTAACGCTCAACCCATCCACCCCCATCCATAGTCTGGAAGACATCATTACAGACATTGACATGGTATTACTGATGAGCGTCAACCCCGGTTTCGGAGGGCAGAAATTCATAGACAGCACCATTTCCAAGGCCATACGCCTGAAGGAACTCATACGTAACTCCGGAGCGTCAACCCTGATAGAAGTAGATGGTGGTGTGCAAAGAGACACCGCTCCACAGCTTGTCAACGCCGGCGTAGATATTCTCGTATCCGGAAGCTATATCTTCGGTGCCGAGAACCCTCACGAAAGAATATCGTTTTTGCATAATCTATAACCGCAAACTCCCCGTAATCCAAACACAATTCAAAGGATTACGGGGAGTTTGTGGTTTATATTTATAATACGACCTAAGGCACACTATATCCTAAAGGCACCTTTTTACAAGTCTTATNNCATNATGTTTTAANTTTATATNCANNCTAAGACAANTGAAGATTCATATTATTCTCNTTTNCAAGCCGGCGCATATTTATCNGCNCATACCTCATTCTGCCGAGACTTGTATTAATGCTTACACCTGTAATCTCAGCTATTTCCTTAAAAGAATAATCCTGATAAAAACGCATCATCACCACTTCCCGTTGCGGTTCAGGCAGATATTCCATCAAGCCACGCACGTCATCAAGCACCTGTTTGTTAGACATTAGCTCCTCCTTTGAAGCATCCATCAACTCACGGTCAGACATCTGCGCAATAGTAATATCCTCAACAGCAGTACTTACAACATTCTTTGTTCTCTGCCTTCTATACCAATCCATTATAGTATTATGCGCAATGCGTATCAACCAAGCATTAAATTTGCCGGATGTCACATAACTTCCCTCCTGAATCTTGGTTATAGCCTTCAGGAAAGTTTCTTGAAAAATATCATTCGCCACTTCCTCGTTACGAACAATAAAAATGATATATGAGAAGATACCTGCCTGAGTTCTGGACAATAGCTCGTCAAAAGCACGGTTATTGCCTTTCATATACATCAGTACCAACTCTTCATCGGTATACCGAGTGAGTTTTTCCATTTTCTTAATCTTTTTTGTTAAGTAAATGTGTATCGATAGGCAATAACTTATTATTTATAACATTAAACTCGCTACAAANATATAACATANAANCGAGCTACGCNAACTAATTAACATTTTTTATTCATTCTTGTAGCTAACCTCATCAACATCCGGTATATCCAGAATGCTCTGCACTATAGTTTGCAATTCCTTATAGCTGTGCACCATAAAGTTTATAGTACAAGTAACTATCTCATCCTCCGTAACGGTATGCAGTTCATTTATGCTAAGATGCAATTTGTTCGATATACTGTCAATAATGTCACTCAGCAGATGCTGCCTGTCCACAGCCCTTGCGGTCAGACAAGCCGAGTAATGCACATCAGGATCATCGGCATAATCCACAGCCACAATACTGTCACCATACTGTGACGCAAGCCCTATGGCCTCATAGCAGTCACGCCTGTGCACGGTTATGGAGCCATCCTCCGCCTTAAATCCTATAACCTCTTCTCCCGGTATCGGATTGCACAGCGGACAACGTTTGTATGGCAACTTAGGCCTACGGTCAAGATACATGTGTATATTCCGCAAAGCCTTGTAAGACTTGGCGTTTTTAGCCCAATCGTCCTGCGGCCATACATCGGGCGACACCCCAATCTCAACGCGGTCTCCCCTCTTCAGTATAGTCTTTACAGATGCCAGATGCCCGTTTATCTTGGCATACTTGGCGTGCATCCCCACCTCTGTGTGTATTTCAAAAGCAAAATCTATAGCCGTAGAGTTCTTTGGCAGTTTCAAAGCCCTGCCGTCAGGAGTGTAAACCTGTATGTCATCGTTATAGAACGTCGCGCGCACAGACTCCATAAAGAAGTTGGCACCTTCCTCACTGTTCTTTGCTACATCCTTCAATACAGATTTGAACCTGTCCAACCACTCCGACACCGCCTTGTCTCGATTGCCCGTTTCAATCATATACCCCAAGTGCGACTTCTTCGTCATACGCTCCGNCTGTATATGTATCTCCTCCCACACGCCATNGTCCGACAACAACTGGNTGTGGAAGCTCTGGTAACCGNTCTGCTTTGGCTGGTCAATATAGTTGATGATAGAGTTCGGACGTTCCTTAAAATAATCCGTCAGCAAAGAATAAATATTCAGGCACATGTTCTTCTCAGAGCCATATACATTCTCCGGAAAGACTATCCTCGTAAAGTGGCGGCACCCCAAATGCTCAAAATCCACCTTCATGGTATTAATCTTTCTCCATATATTATATGGTTTTTTATATACCAGTTCCCTACGGTATATTATGCCATGCGATGTCAATATCTCGTCAATCTTATCCTCAAACGCTTTCAGTTTCTCACGGTCATTCTCCTTGTCCTTCTCTATCATGTCAAGGATTTTATTGTAAATCTGCGGACAACGATACCTGAACGAAAGGTTCTCCAGCTCAATCTTAATGGTATAAAAGCCAAGCCTGTTAGCCAGCGGAGCATAAAAATAATCCGTCTCACCCGCTATCTTCATCTGTTTGTCAGGGCGCATGGAGTCGAGCGTACGCATATTATGCAGCCTGTCCGCCAACTTTATCAGTATAGCCCTGACGTCATAATGCATAGCATCAAGCATCTGCTTAAAGTTGTCAAGCTGCTTCGACATGGAATATTGGGCTTTGTTCTGTTTCGTTACCACCTTAACCAGAAACGCGACATCCTCACCAAACTTTTCACGTATCTTCTCATTAGTACACGGAGTGTCCTCAACCACGTCGTGCAGGAACGCAGCGCAAACGGGAGCGACACCCAGTTGCAACTCCTTGGCAATGATAAGCGCAACGGCAATAGGATGAATAATGTAAGGCTCTCCTGTCTTCCGGCGCTGTTCCTTGTGTGCATCAAGAGCAAACTCAAACGCGGTATGTATCATACGCATCTCTTCCAGCGTAGAACGGCTCTCCATAGCCGAGAACACCTCATCTGCCCTGCGGCGTATTTCGTCGTCTTTAANCTCAGGAGNCCCCATAANTCATAAGNTATTAAAGTTGTTCAGAACAATAATCCATCTCGATTATTGGACTGCAAAAATAAGGAAAAAAAACGACTCCGCAAAATTTTACGGCTCCAAACCCGTTTTTTTTATCATAAAACATCATTTTATCCCGCAAACGATCTCATCCATTTCTATATCCGTATCCTCTGCCGGCACATCGTCAACAATCTGCACAGGATAGCACACACCTATCCTATACATACGCGGCAGCACCGCCAGCAGCCGGTCATAATATCCCTTTCCACGACCCAGCCTATGTCCACAGGCATCAAACGCCATGCCGGGAATCAGTCCGACCACAGCCCCTTGCCGCTCATCCGACACCGTCCTCAGCCACTCCACACTTACCTCATTTCCCACAGGTTCAAGAATGCCGTATGCCCCACGTCTCATATCGTCCACAGCAGTGAAGCGGTGCAGAGTCATCTCAGTGTCGCTCACTACCCTCGGCAGTAACACTGTCTTGCCCATAGCAGCCAGACGCTCCACCAGTCCGTGGGTACACACCTCGTCGGGCAATGCCCAATACAACAACAATACACTCGCCTCCATCACTTTAGGGTGTGTAAGCAGGCAACCGCATATCTCCTCCGACCACTCCACCAATTCCCGTTCCGAGCAGCGGTGCTTCCTCGCTCTCATCTCTTTACGCAACGTTTTCTTGTCAATCATAATCATTTCTCCATCATACGGCGTTCAATAGCAAGTGCAAAAATATAAAATATATTTCACAAGACAAAGTATTTTCCAAAAGAAAGAGATGGCATGCCGTTCATTTTGGCATGCCATCTCTTTCTTTTGGAATTATAATAATATGCTATTGTAAGCTATACAGCGACATATACATTATGCAAACATATTTTGATCCTCAACTTCCTCCGTAAGGGTAGTAGGCCGACGCGCCCATAAAAGGAGCTTGGGGGTATTAACTATGTACTTCCCAGTAATATACATGTTATAGCGATTACGCAAAGACATTGCCTGGTCTTTATTCATCTTACTTCCATATTCTTCTAATCCTTCATCATCCAAATTTTCCTTAGACTTTGTTTCATCTTCAGGCTCCCACTTTATTTCATCAGCATTAGCATAGAATTCTGCACCAGCTTTAGTGAGTTCATCCTCAGACTTTGTACTCATTATATCATCNTACTCCTTAGCAGCTTCCTCNTCTGCCNTAGCAAATGCCTCTTCTGACNTATCCTTATACCCCNCGGCTGTTNTATCCAGCTCTTTCTTCACCTCTCTTATATATACACATTTGCCTAAAAGCTCTTTCTGTTTGTCNCTCAGATCTCCCCAAATCTTATTTGNNTNCACATTCTCGNCTTTCATACGATTCCATCTTTTGGCATTTTGAATGGCCGTTTTCCAAATATCCTTAACACCGGTAGTAGCCATACCAAGTATCTTCGGGCCCGCTTTAACATATTTACCGTATGTCAAGGCACCCATACCGAGGCTTGGCAGCGACATGGTGGCGGTGGCGGTCTGCAGTGCTATCTGTGTAGCCGATAACACTATATTGGCACTAAGCATTGTGGTTTGCGCAAACTGCCAGTTCACTGTACCACGGGTTATATATTCCCCTTTAGCGTTTTCCATGTGAGCGGCAATATACAACTTGCCGTTTACCATAATAGTATCTTCCTTATAAGTATATTTATCCATCGCCTCATTCAGCTCTTTCATCTGATACCAGATACTGTCAACAGCGAGAAGATAATCATCAACTCCCTCATTGCCACTGAGTTTCTTATCCCAGTTCCACTCATACGGCTTTTTTTCTTTCTTTTCCTTGGCGGCATTAACTTCCGAAGGCATTGCAACGAGCATTGCGAACAGCAACATTGCGAACTTACAAATTGTAGTTTTCATAAATCTTTTGTTTGATTAGAAATTAATAAAATTATTTTGTTTGTTTAATTAAGTCATACATATTCATATCAGAGATCATAGCCACAGTTACTCTTTTTGGTAATTCTTATGCTTCTTTATACGCTCATATACGGANTCACGCACTTTCTGCACTCCCTCTATTTCGGGATACTCTTTCATTATCTTCTTGGCTATATGCCAGCGAATTAACAGGTACTTATAAACGCCATCCGAATCGAACCCGCCCTTAGCCTCTTCTTCATCAGCAAGTTCCTGCGAACGCTGCATTTGCCACATAATTTTACGCAAGTCTAACATCTGATTATACTCTTTACGTAATGCTTCAACTTGCGATTCCGGTAGATCCTTATGCTTCAAAGCTTTTTCATATTGTGAACACATTTTGGAATAGTATGCATAATCTATATGACTGTTTTTACCATCACGTAAAGAACGGGCATAACTTAACAGTTCATCAAACGATTCCGTGAGAGCCACAACGCCATAACGGTAACGCCTTTTGGGAGCTAAATCGGTTAGATCAATAGAAAGTGGCTTTATGCCCGCACCGCCTATCGTGAGCGTTGCAACGCTTTTGTAGATAGAGTCAGCCTTTGTCACTTTAAGTTCTAATGATTCTTTTTCTCTTTCCGCTTTCTCAAATATCTCTAATTCATTATCCGCATCCTCAACTCGTTCCACTTTATCATAATAAGCTTTACACAAGCGTTCACATTCCTCTTTCTTTTTCGTCAACAGTTTATTCAACAAGTCAAGTTCGGTTTTCTTATTTTTCAAATCTTGCAGATTTACAAAANCCTCCAATATTCTCGCACCATTGNGAGCAGNACCTTNTGTCANCTNCNATCCNGTTGTCAACGTTAGGTTCTTTATTTCTGTGGTTATCTCCACACAAGCACTATTTTCTTCAAAAAAAGATCCCACTTCGCCCTGATTTGCCTCTATTCGCTGCAAGTTATCCTTCGCCTGCTCCGAAAGATTATAAATGACACGATACCCCTTACGCAGACTTTTCACCACGCACTCGCCTGTTATAAGATTGCCGGGGCGATTAAGTGTATAAGTGCGCTCTGACGCTTTGGAAACATCCACCAAGAACTCATAGACATTCTCCTTGCCTTCTTTATGATAACGACATTCCACATCGCCGTCATGTTTTTGTTTTTGCTTGATAATCCAATCGCCAAGAATGGATCGGAAAACTATGGAGGCCATGCCTGCGTCAAGGCCTGATGCTTCAACAGGGACACCCTGTTTCTCGCATATTATTGTCTGTGCCGCTACCTTGAATGACGCGGCAAAGACAACAGCCGCTACCATAAGAAATCTCAAATAAATATTCATAATAATATAATTTGGTTACATCTCAAACTATTCCTCCATAATATCCCGCTCGAAATCGCCGAGAGATATAATCTCATCTTCGGATATTTTCTTACCGTTAACAATGTCCGGCTGCCATGTGCGCACCTCTATCTGCGGAGTATCCTCATTGGTAAAGTTCCACAACAGGAATACATAGCCCTCGTCGCTGTAGTTGCTTGATTGCCATTTCTGATGCAAGCGCACTCCATAAAAGTTGTCATTCACGCTTGAACGGGTCACGGTAGCGCAACCGCCGCTATCCTCTCCTATTCCCACTTCGTCAAACTCAACCTTGATCACCTTGTTTTTGGCGAAGCACTTGGCAAGATTCATAAGATACTGATGCTTTGTCTGTTTGTTAAACACCACTTTCTCATTGGTGGTTCCGAACTCACGGTTGGTCTCCTTAACGATCTGTCCGGTTATGATAAGTGCCTTATCGGAGAACACATTCTGCATGAAAGTCATATTATGCTGATTGTATGCGGTGGCAAGCTTGTCGCACCACGACAGTATCTTTAACTTGCGCTCTATATCAACGGCACTGCCGGAGCATCTCTCAAGGGTCTCCCCCATCCGCGATGAGAATGAGAAACGGAAATCGCTGACATTGCCTTGCTTGTCAAACTCAACAACAGCCTCCTGATATGTGCCGCTGCCGAAAGAATCAGATGCGTCAGGTGTCATGATAAGCGGCACGCTACGCACCATGTATCCGCTCTTAAAGTTCCACAAGCGGTCTGTCACCTCATCGTCATCGCAATAGAAATGCGACACCACCCAAAGCCTTTCAAGCGACTCTTTGGCCACACTGCCAAGGTTCATGGCTGCAAGATTAAGCGGGCGATCAGCCTTTTGAGCATCGTTTATCTCACTGAGCAGAGCACCAAGAGTGTACTCTATCTTTGCCACCACAGGACTATTCTGTATGCTTTTGTCGGCATTTACCTTTACATTCACCGCCCTGCCGTCGACAACACATGCCAACAAGAGGCCGACGATAAGAATAATAGTCTTTATTGTCTTCATGTTTTTATGATCACTATACTGTTATGCTTATTTTTTTACTTTCACTCCAATAGCCGCATGCTTCGGGTAGTTCTTGACACTGTCACTCTGTCCCGTCACGACATTAACACGTTCCGCACCGTCAGTCAGCACGGCCTTTACCGCTCCTGTAGCATCGTATATGACAAGATACCACTCACTCTTTGTTGTGAGGTTGTTATATTTGTCGTATGACACCACACTGCCATTGTTTTTCATTCGTTTCAGCATCGCGCCCAACTCTGTTACGTTCTTAGCAGCCGTCAGTTCCTTAACAGTCTCAGGTATCTCCGGTGCCACAGGCACATTGTCTTCCGGAACCGTTTCTGTCTCGCCTGCTGTCTCGTTCCCCGCTGTTGTTACGGGTATTACAACCGGATTGTTCACGCCTATGATGTCACTCTTCTTCACATATAGAAAGACACGGTGCATATTGGTGCCACGTGGCATTGTTATTTCATTCTTTAACGTCTTCGCATCGTTCACAACTATATCGGAGGCCCCTTTCAGTTTCTTTCGCGATGCAACATATTCGTTGATATTCTGGTAAAACATCTCCTCGGCAACGGCCTGCGCCTCCTCTATGGTCTTACAGGTAGCCTCAGCGCAAACATAACTGTCCGGAGAGCGCTTTATCTTTGTTATCTCATCCTTCTGCTTGCTGTAATCGTTTTGAGCGACACACTTCACGGTGCCTGCCAGCACCATTAATGCCACCACAGCAACACATATTCTATTTTTCTGATTCATATTCAGTAAGGTTTAAGTATTCTTTTCTGACGTTATGCAGCGGTATATACGGCAACAGCGTACCATATACAGTGCCTCTTCCCTGCTCTATCACCTTCTCGTCTATTGCCACCGAGAGCATGTGCAGGAAGCCTCCATTGCGGTTTGCGCACAAAAGCACACCCTCCATACTCTCTCCATTGCGGCTNTNCAAAGCAAAATACGNTGTACANCCCTCTTCCGCCCTGCAGAAGCTAAGGTANTNCCGCAACGGTACAGCAATGGTANCAGTTATATAGTCATAGCGATTNACCTTCATTAAGAGCGTAACATCAGCGGGAATATCGTCCGCCAGCATCAGGTTTGACACCGAGCGTGACAACTGTTTAGGCGTGAAGACATAATCCCTGCGCCCGTCTTTACCCTTTTTCCCCGTAACATACAACGTGTTATTGAACACCGGGCTGATGATATAGTTGCCTTTCAACGGCATGGTGTCAAGCGGAACAATTTCATATCGCCCCAGACGCTTCTCGAAATTTTCCTCCAGCTCATCCAAGGAACAGCCGCTCATGGTCTGCCAGTTCATGCGGAACACGACCTGCANNACGTCTTTACCATCCTTNCTCCNTGTGGAACGGTAACGGTAATATTCTNTTTTCNCCTCACGATAGGAATAGGTTGTGTCTATCTTCATGGCTGTCGCAAGGTTTCCCACGGTAAATGTCATGCCACAATCCATAAACAACCGTTCCTGCTCTATACCATGGTAGATATTCGTCTCCAGCAAAAAGCGCTCAAGAAAATCATACGTCGGCGATGGTGCCATAACGCGCATGGCATCGGGAAACAGCCTAATGCCTATATNTTCCACCTCGCCGTAGGCGTTTACACGTCTTGTAACCTCACGGATNGGAGTGTTTTTCCGCAACGTCTGATCCAAACGAGCCAGCCGTTTTGTGGCGTAGCTCTCCGCGTATGCGGCGGAAAAGCCCATCAGCAATCCCGCCAGCACAACCGAAAAGAATATTTTGTTGAATGTCTTCATTACATATCGTCAACTAATAATGAGCATGTCAATCGTGTACAAGCGTCTCACTCGGTGAGCCATCCGCATGATACCAGCGTACGGCGTTGACCTCACCGTCCTTCCACACACCTGTAACCCTGTCACCGGGCTGCGCCATCCGGCTTGTACCTGGAATGACATGTGCTTTCTTAAACGTCATGGTTGTACCGTCAAAAGACGCGTATGAAGCCCAAGGCTTAACAGGTTTTGGCTTAGTAATAACCTTTGTGTTACCGCTATCGGTCTCCTTTTTGCCTATTTTCTCCTTTTTGGGCTTTTCTGGAGTTTTTACGACTTCAACACTGTCAGTCTTCTGCTGCTTGACGGTATCAACCTTAACAGTGTCCACCTGCGCTGTATCCACAGGCTCGTCAATCGGTTCTTTACCTGAACCACTTTGTCCTACCTCTTTCCACACGCCAAAACCTATGCCGGCAGCCAGCAGCACACCACCGCAGGCAATAGCTATTTTCTTCCATTTACCACCGGTGCCTGATACCTGTTCCTCCAAGGTATCCTGCCCGCAACANGNGNANNTGNGTTTGCCCCCNATCACCTCCATTGCGTCANACTCTATAATCTCACCGTTANCAGCCTTTGCACAAGTACCGAAATTCATGCACTTGTATAGTTTCTTGTCTATTTTCTTTGCCATCGTTAAAGTTTTTTTATATTATTCCAAATAATATTACTTTTCGGGCATCACATAAGCGAGCTGAAATCTATGCCGCCTATCACCCCACTTTGACCCGCTCCGTTATTGCGTTTTATCGGTGTCGGGTCCTGTATCATTGCAAGTGCCTTCTTTGTCCACTCCACAAACTCCAAGAACTCACGCGATCCCTGATTGCCTCCGCACTCCGGCAGTACCACCTGAGCCAGCAATTGCTGCACCTTTGGTATCAAAGTCTGCTTGCGCAACTCCACATTCATCAGCGATGTGCTTGCTATCTCCTCGTATTTGTCTTTCAATGTCTCGCCAAACACTTCGGTAAATGCCGGAGAATAACCTATTCCTATGAACTTTTCGGCCAACGGTGTGCGTGTCTCTATACCGAGCAAGGCATCTTTCTCAACAGGTCCGAACGCTTTCCTGCCCGTACCGTCGGCAAGATCGCCATACGATATGTAGTCAATGGCGTATGCCGCTATGGCGTAAGGCATATACAGTTCACGTAATCCGGAACCGAGCAGTTCTCCTTTCAGCTCCAAAGCAGGATAATCATCGCCTGTACCCTCGCCGTGAAGCACTACACGCATCTGACGCCCCTCACTTCCATTCACAAGCAAGTCATAGCGTTCCTTATAAAAAGCGAGGTTTCGCAGACAGCGTATCGGAAAACAATATGTCACGGCTTGTACCGTAAGCTCATTCTGACGCGTACCGTTCATATCCACATACACCTGCACATCAGCCGCAACAGCACAGATAAGTGCCTCTTTCAACTTTACGGCAAACTTCTGGACAATCTCGTTACCCTCAACCTTAGGCAGATTTATCAACACAACCTTACGGTTAATGTTCTGCCCCAATTCCGTTACTGAATTGTTGGCGACATTCTTTTTCAGTTCAGAATCGTCAAACTCCAGGAACACACCGCTCTCCTCTATTATATTCTTNGCGAACACCTTGAGTTCTTCCGCAGTCTTATAGCGCTCCGCCAACNNCTCAAGTATGTTACGGTTTATAATCTTCTCACTGGCCTCTATGAGTATCNCCNCATGTATTNCCACCGCTTTCTGCCTTACCACANTGTCCATCAAGTCGGCTATGGTGTCGGTATCAATCACCGCATTGGCATGCTGGAAAGTCTGTTCCGACCCTATCAGCTCCACCAATTTAAGGCGAACCTCGTCAGCAACACCCTTTTGATGCTTCTTGCTTGTTATCACCCGTTGCGTGAAGTCTTTCACACGCTTCTGGTCATAGAACCTGATTACGGTAGTCTTGAGATTATCTATGCCTCCCTTGTCCTGACAACGTGAGCCTATCATAGCCTCATTATATTCTATGGCCTCATTGACCGTTATGACAAAAGCCTCTATACGGTTACGCAGAAGACTGAGTTTCACCCCAAGAGCGGCCAGCAACTGTTGGGCAAACTCACGTCCCAACACCTCACATTGCTTGACCATATACTGCTGCATGATTGTGCTGTGTTTGGTAAGGTACTTGCCTTTCACGAGCGACTGTATCAATGCGCCACCGAAGTCTTTCTTGTTCATCTCGCGCATCTGCAGCACCTGCTCTATCTGCTTGCGTGCTTTCTGTGCCTCCGCTTCCATATTGCGGCGCTTTTTCTGCACTTCCTCACTGATACAGTCTATGAGTTGTATCATATTGTAAAGCGAAAGGTCTCCCACCTTCCACTGTTCAAAGATGTAACGCTCCATGCGGTCGCATATTTCCTGCGCATGCTGATCTTTGGAGGCTGTCTTTCCCTCATAGAACTGCACGGCTCCCACCTGTCTGAACAAGTCACTATATCCCTTGGCACACAATTCCTCAAGTTTTGCAAGCGGCTGATTTTCTTTCTCCGCCAACTGTGACCATCTCGGTATCACACCCGCCCAATATGGTGCGAATGGGCCGAACTTGTTCTCATCAGTAGGCAATATGGGTACCTCAAGCATCAGATGCTTGTCGCTGAAACGCCATTTTTCCTGCAAATCGCTTCCCGCCACATCAGAAGCGAAATCTCTGTTGGCCGGAGTATCACGATAACCAAGGTCATCATTCCAGTTATTGAAACGCATTTGCAGCAGTGCCTGTCTGCCAAACGAGAAACTAAAANATTCNATTATCTCCTCCTCANGTATTATAACACGTTTGAAACCGAATGNGCTGNCAGCCTTGGTGCGATACGNTTTTATCTNCCCGTTACGAGACTTCTCATAATATTCCGTCCTCCAGTCGGCGATATTCTCAAACGAATAGGAGCGGAGGAACTCTTGAGTATTTTCGTTATACTCAAGGAATATACGGCTATATGTAAAGTCTGCAAGTATCTGCGGCAACTCTTTATGTGACTCTACGCTATATCCGTGCTCGTTCACGTTGCTGTAGAGANNGAGTNCGTCAGCCACTTTNTTNNCCTTANCANGATCCAANCGCTNATNTTGCCCGCTGACATCATAGGGCTTATAATTGCCGGAGAGCAAAGCGTTTATCTCTTGCAATGCGGCATANCCGTTTGCNTGGTANCGCNCGGCANCGCATTTGCCAGGAGNAGTCAGCTCCGGCACCATGGCANTGNCAACAATNGCCGTTCCTGTCTTNCCGTCTTGAGANAACTCGTCACGAAACTGCGGTATCATACGGGTCTGGGCAATAACATCTATTATAGAGCCGGAACCGGTACCACCGGCCAAACCTGTAAATATATATATGTTCGTACGCGTGGCATTGGTCCGCTCCTTTAATTTATTGAACTGGTTGAGCAACGCGCTCTTGTATTTATCTATGTTGGAACCGAACAAGATACGACCCGCACGACGTTTCTGAGCAGCTGCGGCACCTACCTCGCCAAGTGTCTTGCCCATCACTTCAGCGTCACCTATCAGCCCTTTCAAACCCGGATAGCTGCTGGGACTGGGNNAGAATAGAATTAATGTCTATACCTTTCACGTTAACAAACTCATTCTCCGTGAATTGTGCGTTTTCTCCAAGTACCATCCATGTCTTGTCTCCCGGCTTCATCTCCTCTATGCTTGAATCTACATAGAGGAAGCCTATCGGAAGTTTGGAGCGTTCTTCGGCGGTATATTCCTGATAGATTCTCTTTCTGAATGCCTTGAGCACCTTGCCTCCGGTGCCTCCAAGTCCTACTAAAATGTGATTTTCTGCCATGATTTTTATTGTTTATTTATTTTGTATTTTTGGTTAGAAGATATTCACGATGATATTGCAACGGCCATTGCAATAATCACTTTAAGCCAGGATGTCATAGTCAACGATATAGTTATTCTCCTTTTGGCGGAAAATAACGACTACGACACAGGCCACAAAGGACAAACCGACAATCCACAAGACACGACGCCAAATATAAGCGGTCAGGCAGTCGCACATTGTCTCAACCATTGTGGCGGCTACAGTTTCGACAGTATTGCCGGGAACATCACAAGCGCCTATATATAGCCCTATCAGCGGAAACTTATCCGTTACGGCATCGAATAAATGTCGCGTGTCATTCATTTGTAGTGTCTCTTCGGCCTGTTCCACCATCTGAGAAATCATTAGCCCGGCCGCATTAACGGTGTCTATAGCCTCGACCGCACCTATAAGCAGCGAGAACTGTATCAGCAGCAACACCGCAAGCACCACACCCGNCNCATAGAACACAAGCCCCTTTACCGTACCAACGTTTATAACCCGCAACAACAGATATAGGAAAGCCATCATAACAGCTGTGGCAATGAAACCGTAAAATACCGTAGAGAACGCCGTAGTTAACAGACTAAGTAACAACATTGTGATATTATAGTGGTTTTATGAAGTCAAGCTGTGTATCCAGCCGTGCCTCCGGGTGAATATTTGTCTATCTAACAATTTCGCAGACAAATAAAAAAGCGTGGAACACTCCTGCTGCCTGCTCCACGCATCAAGGGCTCTCGCATTGCCCAATTCTGTAGAACAGACAACGCCAGAGCCCACGCCAATGGTATATTAAACAACAGGATGCCAACCTATNTCGGAGACATCAGCATGCCACACGCATAACNGTGCGGCACANTAATGCCCGTTTATTAACATACCCGTTGTGCAATTATACACCCGGGGCATCTACCGTTGCTTGGTTCCAGACAGAATTTGGAGAATTTGCGAGATTCTGATGCGTCAAGAACAAAGCGTCGTCGTAAACGCCATTTTATATGTCCGGACTCCCGATTCCCACCCATTGTACCCGCATCGTGCGCTTACGTAGTTACAACTACCAACACAGTCTGCTTGGCGCAGGCTACCATTATGCAACAGAAGCGTTAACCGCATCATTTGCAAAAATGGAAAAAAGAGTCCGAATGCAAAATTAATATTTTTTCCAATAAAACCAAGCGTCAGAAAAAGAAAACCACATCAGAGTACAAAAATTTATATAATATTAACATTAATAATCCGTTTCGCACTCTATAGAAATCACATTACACCACCATGATAGAGCCATGCTGCCGGGGCTTTAGAGCTATCATACAATAAACGCAATGCGTTCGTAATGCAATCGCAGTGCAATTACAATACAATCGCACTGCTTTTACAATGTAATCGCACCGCGATTGCAACACCATTCCGCCAAGGTATCAAGACTTCCTAATACATTACTGAAAGCCAATCCATTACAGAAACACACCTAACAGCATACAAAACCATTGCAACTAAGATGCCGTGACACAAACAAACATCCCCGCAGGTTCGTTGTTCAGACGAACCTACGGGGATGTAAATGTAAATATTTGTAAATATTACAATTCTTACTCGCCCTTAACGGCAGCTACACCGGGGAGTACCTTGCCCTCGATAGCCTCAAGAAGAGCACCACCGCCGGTAGAGATGTAAGACACCTTGTCGGCCAAACCGAACTTGTTCACACAGGCAACAGAGTCACCACCGCCTATAAGAGAGAAAGCACCTTCGGCAGTAGCCTCGGCAATAGCGTTGCCGATGGCACGTGAACCACCGCAGAAGTTATCGAACTCGAACACGCCGGCAGGGCCGTTCCACAGGATGGTCTTGCAGCCCTTGATGGCCTCTGCGAACTTCTTCTGAGCCTCAGGACCCGCATCCAGTCCTTCCCATCCATCAGGAATGTCGTTTGACGGAGCTACCTTCTGATTAGCATCGTTAGAGAAAGCGTCTGCAATAACAGCGTCAGGAGCCATTACAAGCTCCACACCGTTCTTCTTGGCCAGTTCCTCTACGCCGAGAGCAACGTCGAGTTTGTCTTCCTCGCAGATAGAACCGCCGATCTTACCGCCGTGAGCCTTGGCGAAAGTATAGGTCATACCGCCGCAGAGGATGAGTTTGTCAACCTTGCCGAGGAGGTTCTCTATGATTCCAATCTTGGAAGAAACCTTTGAGCCACCCATTATGGCTATGAACGGACGCTTAATGTTGCTGAGCACGTTATCAACGGCCTGCACCTCTTTTTCCATAAGAAGTCCGAGCATACGGTTGTCCGCATCGAAGTAATCTGCTATGACAGCGGTGGAAGCGTGCTTGCGGTGTGCGGTGCCAAAAGCATCCATTACCCAGCAATCAGCGTATGAGGCGAGCTTCTTGGCAAACTCTTTCTGACTGGCCTTCATTGCTTTCTTGGCCTCGTCATACTCCGGTGTACCCTTTTCCACGCCTACCGGCTTGCCTTCCTCTTCCGGATAGTAGCGCAGGTTCTCCAGCAGGAGCACCTCACCCGGCTTCAAAGCGGCAGCCTCTGCGTCTGCCTTCTGACAGTCGGCAACAAACTTAACCGGCACTCCGAGTGCTGCTGACACGGCGTCAACAATTTGTCCGAGAGAAAGCTCCGGCTTAACCTTGCCTTTTGGCTTGCCCATGTGTGACATGATGATGAGCGCACCACCCTTCTCAAGGATTAATTTAAGGGTGGGAAGAGCACCGCGGATACGTGTATCGTCGGTAATTTTACCGTCCTGAAGAGGCACGTTGAAGTCCACGCGAACGATGGCTTTCTTGCCGGAGAAATCGAAATCGTTGATTTTCATTGTAACTTTTGTTTTATTTAATATATTAAGTTGTATTATAATGTCTGTCTGCAAAGGTACGAAGTTTTTTTGAAAACGAAACAAACTACAGCTCCGTTTTTTTGCAAGGGGGCTGTTTTTCCGCCTTTATGTAAAGTAGAGTTTGCATTTTTCTTACAAAAAAGTTTGTCTATAAGCGGTTTTTTAGTAATTTTGCAACATAAAACTGCCTGCGCATGATAAACTATAACCTTAAGAAAGTGAGTACCGTCATATTCGACGTTGACGGTGTGTTGTCCACCGGAACCATACCCATGAGCGCCGAAGGAGAGCCATTGCGTTCCATAAATATAAAGGATGGCTATGCCATACAGCTGGCTATAAAGATGGGATTGCGGCTGGCTATCATAACGGGAGGCAAGGACGACGCCATAATGAAACGCTACTCAAAGCTGGGTATGAAAGACATATTCATGGGATGTGGCGTGAAACTGGAGGTTTACAGGCGGTATATGCAGCAGAACGGCCTTGACAGAGAGGAGGTAATATACGTCGGCGACGACATACCGGACTATGAAATAATGAAAGAGGTGGGCTGCCCGTGCTGCCCAAACGATGCCTGTCACGACATAAAAGCATTGTCAGCGTACATCAGTCCGTATAACGGTGGCATGGGATGCGCACGGGATATTCTGGAACAGGTAATGAGAGCAAAGGGAATATGGCTGTCGTCGGCAAAGGCCTTCGGATGGTAAACGGGCAGGACATGGCGGCTTGCTGCCGGAGATAACAATCATAACAGAAAAGAATGGAATACATTTACGAACATAAGGACAAGGTGCGTGACTACGAATGTGACCTGCAGGGCATAGTAAACAACGCCAACTATCAGCACTATACCGAACATGCAAGGCATGAGTTCCTGCTCTCCAAGGGCATCAGTTTTGCCGAGTTGCACGACCAAGGCATTGACTGCGTGGTGTCAGGCATAGAGATGCGTTTCAAGGTGCCGCTGAAAAGCCGCGACGAATACGCCGTGCGCATAAACATAAAGAAAGAAGGTATCAGATACATCTTTCTGCAAGACATATACCGTCTGCCCGACAACAAACTGTGCCTGAAAGCAAAGGTTGAGGCGGTATGCCTGATAAACGGCAGACTGGGCGACAGCAATATACTGGCAGAAGCGTTCGGCATGAACATAAGCGGAAAATAACACCGGCTGAAAGAAACAGCGCACACTGAGGCATTATGCCCTACTTATATTATTATACGAACAGGAATGCAGCTACTTAAAGAACTATATACTGAGTGGAAAGGCACGGAACCGACAAAGACCGAACGGCTGCCGGGGGCCGGAAGCAACAGGGAATATTACCGAATGACGGACAATGAGGGGCACAGCGTGATAGGATGCAAGGGTACTTCAAAAGAGGAGAACCACGCATTTCTGTCGTTGGCCGCGCATTTCACAAAGCGTAAGCTGCCCGTACCGGGCATATTGGCGCAGAGTGAGGATGAGATGAGATACCTACAGGAGGACTTGGGGTGCACATCTCTGTTCGATGCAATAAGGGGAGGCAGAGAAGCCGGAGGGCGATATACACTGAAAGAGCGTGAATTATTGAAAAGAACCATCAGGCAACTGCCCAATATGCAGATACGAGGTGCCAGAGGTCTGGACTTCAGCGTATGCTACCCGCAACCGGAATTCAATCAGGAGGGGGTGCTGTTCGACCTCAACTACTTCAAATATTGCTTTCTAAAAGCCGCCGGTCCGGACTTTCACGAACTGAAACTGGAGGCTAATTTCAGACTGCTGTCAAAGGATCTGACAAGCGAGGGGAATGGCAATGCGCCCAAAGCCGATGGCTTTCTTTACAGAGACTTTCAGGCTCGCAACGTGATGTTGGATGATAACGGCAACCCGTTCTTCATAGATTTTCAGGGGGGAAGACGCGGACCATACTACTATGATGTCGCTTCTTTTCTGTGGCAGGCCTCCGCACGCTACAGCAAAGCATTGCGGGAGGAGTTGACAAAAGAGTACTATGAGGCGCTGAAGCATTACACCGAGGTGCCAACGTTCAAGTATTTCAACGAGAGACTGCAGCTATTCGTGCTGTTCCGCACCCTGCAGACACTGGGAGCGTACGGTTTCAGAGGATATTTTGAGCGTAAAGCGCACTTCATACAGAGCATTCCGCCGGCCATACAGAATGTGAGGCAGCTGATAGAGGACAACGATTTCCCTTATCCTTACCTGATAGACCTGCTCAAACGACTTACGGAAATGCCGCAATTCGCACAGGAACCGGAGCTGCCGGCGGTGCGAAAAGACGGCTATCGCACCACAGACAGCAACCCTTACATATCATATCCGGGAGACGGTAAAGCCACATTCTCCAAGTATGACGGCAAAGGGCCACTGGTAGTGAAGGTATTTTCGTTCTCATTCCACAAAGGAATACCGGCCGATGACTCCGGCAATGGAGGGGGATATGTATTCGATTGCCGCAGCACGCATAACCCCGGACGCTACGAGCCATACAAGAAACTGACGGGGCTTGACGAGCCTGTAATAAGATTTCTTGAGGATGACGGCGAGATCCTTACCTTCCTTGACTCGGTTTACAAACTGGCCGACGCACACGTAAGCCGATATATCCAGCGTGGCTTCACATCATTGGTATTCTCTTTCGGCTGCACCGGAGGGCAACACCGCTCCGTTTACTCCGCACAACACCTTGCCGAGCACATCAATAACAAGTTCGGAGTAGAGGTAAGGCTGCAGCATAGAGAGCAAAAAATAGAGCAGACGTTTGAAAGAAAGCCTACGGTAAGAGAGGAATAGCAAACACACAGCATAACACTCATGTTCCTTATACGTTTTATCAAGAACTGGACATTGCCGGTATCCATGGCAAGTGGTGTACTGGCATATTTCATTTGCCACGCCATGCCGCTGCCTATGGAGGCCAAACGTGACATACTTCATGTAACGGAATGGCTGCAACCGGTACTGTTATTTCTGATGTTGTTCGTGTCTTTCTGCAAAGTCAGACCCTCGGAGCTACGCCCCCACCGGTGGCATCTATGGCTTTTAGTGGTACAATGCAGCCTGTTCACGGCGGCATGTCTTGCACTTTGGGCTTTCCCAACAACCGACGCGCGCCTCGTTATAGAGGGTTTCATGCTCGCTATAGTATGCCCCACGGCCACAGCCTGTGCCGTAGTGACCCAGAAACTGGGCGGTGACAGCGCCGCTACGACTTCATATACCATTATAATAAATATGGCTGCGGCATTGCTTTGCCCCCTGTTGTTGCCGATAGCGCATCCGCAGGCCGGCCTGACTTTCCTGCCTGCCTTCACCACTATCATTAACAAAGTATTCCCGTTGCTTATAACTCCGCTGTTCTTAGCGTGGTTTGTCAGATACCTTATGCCGGCATTGCACCGCAAGATTATCGTGACAAGAGATTTGGCGTTCTATATGTGGGCGGTATCCCTGGCCATTGCCATTGCCGTCACGTGCAAAGCGCTGGTGCATAGCGATGAAAGTCTGTGGCATGTAGGCGGCATTGCCGTCATAACCCTCATCACTTGCCTGTTCCAATTCACCTTCGGCAAATGGGTAGGGAGCCGCTATGGCATGAGAATGGAGGCCGGACAGGCCATGGGACAGAAAAACACCGTGTTCATAATATGGCTTGGTTACACATTCCTGTCACCCATAACAGCCACCGCCGGAGGCTTCTATTCCATCTGGCATAATGTGGTTAACTCCTATCAGCTGTACAAAGCGAGGAAGAAGGCATAGCCAACAGACTCCAAGAGCAATGTAAACGGAGTGCGAAATCCTACTAAAACAAAGGGAAAGAGCGTTGTTCAAGTGCCCTTTCCCTTTGTTTTTGTAGGATTATCGTTATATATTCACAACCACAACGCCACTAATATTCCACCCTTTCAAGAAACAAAGCGTGGCCGGGCATTGACTCTCCGGCCTGTGTACGTGTCTTGCTCTCTATCACATGGCGGAAGTCTTCCGGTGTCATGCGGTGACGACCAACCTCCACCAATGTACCGACAACAGCACGAACCATATTGCGCAGGAAACGATTGGCCTTGATACGGAAATACCATTCGGTAGCAATTGGAGCGGCATCCAACCGTAGCGGCATCACAGACGTTACCGCACCGGCGTCCACAGGCAACCACTCCGCCTCCACAACATCACACAATGTGGTCTTGACATCAGTGTGACTCTTGCAGAAACAGGCAAAATCACTATACTCCCGCAATGCAGCCGCCGCCTCGTTCATCAAGGTGAAATCAAGATTGTAATGCGTATGCCACGCATATTGACGTGCAAAGGGATTGCGTTCCGTTGACACATAATAATGATATGTGCGCCATTTGGCCGAGNAACGCGCGTGCATATCGTCCGANACCTGCTCAATACTCCTTATATATNTATCCGGCGGCAGCATTTTGTTAAGGCGANAAGCCAGGTTTTGCGTTNCTCCGCCATTCATAATGAACTCCGGCAGGTCTGCATCAAAGTGCGCTACCGCATGGCGGGCATGCACTCCGGCATCCGTACGCCCCGCTCCCACAATGTCAACAGGCATACGCAACAGCGTACCGAGACAACGTTCCACCTCACCCTCCACCGATATACCGTTGGGTTGCACCTGCCATCCATGATAGCGTGTGCCGTCATAAGACAAATGTATGAAATAACGCATAGTCCGAATCTGATAAAATTATACCGTTGTCATGCCCGTAAAAGCGCCTCACCCTCATAGGATACTATCCTGTTTCTGAAGTTATCTGGTATCGGTATGCTCACCTTGTCTTGCATATCGAGGCATACCATGACGGTATGGCAATCGCACTTCACTTCCTTTGTGCGTATGTTTACAGCACGCTGATGCAGCGTAAAGCTCTTGTTGCCAAGGCGTATTATGGACGTTTGAATTACTATCTCGTCGGGAAAATATATCGGGGCGAGAAAATTGGCGTTGACATTGGCCACCACAATACATATTTGCTGAAGGGCATCCGGCCCCACGACCTCCATGAAGTATTTCTCCTTGCTCATGTCAAAGAGCGAGAAATAAACGGAATTATTTACATGTCCGAAACGATCCACGTCAGAAAAGCGCAGCTGTGCGGGTATCTGATGGTGAAAAATCTCATTATCCTGTTTATCTTCCATTTGCCTTTACTGTATTATCCAACCGTTATTACCGTTGCCTTACGATGTCTTGGCAACATAATATCATTGTTCCCCGTTGCTTTGTTCCCTTATTTCCACACGGCGTATCTTGCCGCTTATGGTCTTGGGCAAATCCTCCACGAACTCCACTATGCGCGGATACTTGTACGGAGCCGTCTCACGCTTCACGTGATCCTGCAGCTCTTTCTTCAGACTGTCATCGGCCTTATCCTTATATTCAGCCGCCAATACGATGCTGGCCTTTATTATCTGTCCGCGTATCTCATCGGGGACAGCGGTGATGGCACACTCCACCACAGCGGGATGGCTCATCAGTGCCGACTCAACCTCAAACGGCCCTACACGGTATCCCGATGTCTTTATAACATCATCGGCACGCGATACGTACCACAGATATTTCTCTTCGTCATAATATACTATATCGCCCGTGTAGTACATGCCGTTCTGTATGCGCTGCTCCGTCATCTCCTCGTTGCGGTAATAGCACTTGAACAGACCGAGAGGCTTCCTCTCCCCCACACGTATCACAAGCTCCCCGTGCTCCATAGGCTTAACACGTTTGCCCTCATCGTTCACCACATCTATGTCATACTGAGGATTACGCACACCCATAGAGCCAGGTTTCGGAGCCACCCAAGGATACGTCCCCACCACGAGCGTGGTCTCCGTCTGTCCGTAAGACTCGTATATCGTTATGCCGGTCTTCTCCCTCCACTCCGTGAACACACTCGGATTGAGCGCCTCTCCTGCCGTGGTACACCACTCAAGCGCCGATAAATCGTAAGCCGAAAGGTTCTCACGTATTAGGAAACGGTATATTGTCGGCGGCGCACAGAAAGAGGTTACGTGGTTGTCTTGCATTACCTTCAGCAGGTCTGAGGGTTTGAAGTGTCCCTCATAGTCATAGACAAACACCGTGCCTCCGGCCAGCATCTGACCGTAGAACTTGCCCCATACGGCCTTACCCCAGCCGGTATCGGCCAGCGTCAGGTGCAGTGAGCCATCGTGAATGTTATGCCAATACTTAGCGGTAACGATATGTGCCAACGGATATGAGAAGTCATGCATCACCATCTTCGGCTCTCCCGTCGTGCCACTGGTAAAATATAGCAGGAAATTGTCTGTCACCTTATTGCGCGGAGGCCTTACAAATGTGTCGGCTTCTTCTATGCCGCGCCAATAATCAAACCATCCGTTGGGCACGGTCGGGCCTATGGAGATGCAGTGACGCAGCGTGGGACTGAAACGGCGTGCCTTCTGCACATGGTTCAAGACAATAGGATCGCCACACGCTATCACACAACTGATACTCGCCATGTGGCAACGGTACAGTATATCCTTGTCGGTAAGCATGTGTGTGGCCGGTATGGCCACGGCGCCAATCTTATGCAATGCCACCATGGTATACCACCATTCTATGCGGCGTTTCAGTATAAGCATGACCCGATCGCCCTTGGATATGCCTATGCCTTGCAGAAAAGCGGCACAGCGATCGGTCGTGTTCTTGAAAGCACGGTATGTCACATGCTTCTTGTCTCCGTGGTCATTGACCCATGTTATAGCCTCTTTCTCCGGCATTGTCTCAGCATATACGTCTATAACATCATAGCCGAAGTTGAAGTCATCGGGCACATTCACCCTATAATTCTCAAGGAAATCCTCGTAAGACTCAAATTGTTCTTTTGGTAAGTAGTTTNCNATCATTTTTCCATTTTGTTGTTTTACAGAATGCGGTNCAAAAGTATCAAAACAACAAAGAATAGCGATTTAATTAANTTTTATTAATTCCGAAACGTCNTTTTTGCCCTCCGAAGCGTCGTTAGCAATCCAACCATTTGCGCACTTGCGCTTTACGTGTGCGACTAACAATAATCTCCGGAGACGGGACAGTTTTCAGTTTCAGAAGCTCTTTTCCGTTGACCAGACGCTCCATGCCGCACACCTGTTCTATGGGTACGATATACTTGCGGTTCACCCTCATGAATTTGGCCGGGTCAAGCTGTTGCGACACCGCCTCAAGCGAAAGGTCAACAGGACACGATGTGCCGTCGAGCAGAACAAGATATGTTGACTTCTGTTCCGAGACTATATATTGTATAGTAGACAGAGAGATGGCGCGCTCACCGTTAAAGGCCTTTACGACAAACCGCTCCCGATAGTTTGCGCTCTTTCCTATGCCCCTGACCGCCCTGCCATCAGACACAGGATTTTCCACGGCGGCGATAAGTTGGCGCACTTTCCGCATGGCCTCAGCGAGCATACCGTCGCCAACAGGTTTCAGAAGATAAGAGAGACTATAGAAATCAAAAGCCTTGAAAGCATGCTCCTCGGTATGGGACATGAACACAATCGGCACATCGGACGGAGCATAACGCAGCGCATCGAAACAAAGACCGTCGCTAAGTTCCACATCGGCTATGATGACATCGGTGTCATGATGCAGCGACAAATACTCCCTCCCCTGCTCCACCGTGGTTATAGGCCCTATCACATCATAATGCGAATCCATCTCTTCCAGCTTATGACGAATAAGGTGGAAGTTGTATATCTCATCTTCAAAAACAACTATTTTCATTATAGATACAGTTTTACGGGATATTACAGGCCTGAGGTTCCAACAACGGTGGCAACAGGATTTCATTGTCCGGCAACGGCAGTAACAACATACTTTTTCGTCAGAAACAAACCATTAACAATCAACAAGATACAACAACGCATCAAAATCATGCGATGATAGTCTCGCAATCGCAGTGCGATTACACTGTAAAAGCAATGCGATTAGCATGTGAAAGCAGTGCGATTACAGCACAATCGCACTGCGTTTACAACGGCATACCGTTATNTGTAGAATTCAGNCNCGTCAACCAAGCCGGCACGTANAGCATATTTCNTGGCANCATGAGCACAGTTCACCCCCAGTTTCCGAAAGATATTCTTGCGGTGAGTGTTAATAGTATGTATGCTTGAGCAGCGTTCCGCCGCTATCTCCTTAGTCGTCTTCCCTTGCGCTATGGCTTTAAGCACATCGCGCTCCGTTTGCGTTAGATCATCTTTATGCCTGTCCTGCAGCACCGCACTCTGCAACAATACCTCGGTGGCATGCTGCGCTATGTAACGTTCGCCACGCATTACGTACTTCAAGGCATCGCGCAACACATCCAATGGGGCGTCTTTGTATGCCACACCTATATTCTGTGTCTCGTACAACACGTAGCGCAAGAAGTCGGATGTCAATTCCTCACTGAGCAACAACCACGCCACCTCAGCGTTAGCCTCACTCATAATCACCAGATTTGCACCGTCAGTAAAGTCAAAAAGCGTATAATCAAGCACGACGGCCGTCCGCTTCGGTTCTCTAAGCAAAGTCGCAAGCCGGTGCTTGCAGTCTGCATACACAATCTCTATATTGTCTCCGCATGCAATATCCTTGACCNAAGTCTCGACAGCAAGCGATGTCAACGGCTGGTTGTCTGCTATGATTATTCTTTCAGCTCTCATGTGTTTGTGTCCTTAAATATATTGAATGCTACAGTATTCACTGCCATTTCAATGTGCAAAGTTACGACAAAAAAACCGAAACAACAAAAACATAACGGAAAGATTGACAAAAAATGAGACTAAAATTTGGCAATATGTAATTTATTCTTTACCTTTGCATCCATACATTATATAACCTGACAGAGAAACAAACCCAACAACTAAACTATAAAAAACATGTTAGAAGAAAAAGACCTGAGACAGTTGGAGAAGAAGGGTATCAGCCAACAACAAATAGAGACACAGCTTGAACAATTTGAAAACGGATTTCCTTTCCTGAGACTTGAGGCGGCGGCGGCGATAGACAAGGGCATAATTGCACCGTCGGAAGNCGAGATNGCCACATANGTCAAGGCGTGGGAGGACTACAAAGCCGAAGGCAAAAAGATAGTAAAGTTCGTGCCTGCGTCGGGAGCGGCAAGCCGTATGTTCAAGGATATGTTTGCGTTTGTTGACGCCGACTATAGCGAACCGACCACGGACTTTGAGAAAAAATATTTCGGACAGCTAAAGAATTTCGCGTTTTATGATGCTCTCAACGATGTGTGCAAGAAGAACGAGGGCAAGGATATTGATGCCCTGATAGCCGAAGGCAATTACAAATCCGTAGCGGCCAATATGCTGAAAGCGGACGGACTGAACTACGGACAGTTGCCAAAAGGCATGCTTCTGTTCCATAAATATACCGACGGCACACGTACACCAATGGAAGAGCACCTTGTAGAGGGTGCATTATATGCGGCATCAAACGGAGAGGCCAACGTACACTTTACTGTAAGCCACGAGCATGTGCCTTTCTTCAAACAGAAGGTTGCGGACAAAATGGCCAAGTATGCGGAGAAGTACGGCATTAAATATAACATATCTTTCTCGGAGCAGAAGCCGTCTACAGATACGGTGGCGGTAAATCCTGACAACTCGCTGTTCAGGAACGACGACGGTTCGCTACTGTTCCGTCCTGCGGGTCACGGCGCACTGATTGAGAACCTGAACGAGATTGACGCCGATGTGATATTCATTAAGAATATTGACAATGTGGTGCCTGACCGTCTGAAGGATGAGACCGTACAATGGAAGCAGGTGATAGCCGGCGTGCTCGTGACACTGCAGCAGAAGGCTTTTGAATACCTCAGGGTGATAGAAAGCGGACAATACAACCACGAGAAGCTGGAAGAGATAATACGTTTCGTACAACAAGGGCTGTGCTGCCGTAAGGGTGACATCAAGGAGCTGGAGGATGCGGAGCTTGTTATTTATCTGAAGAACAAACTGAACAGGCCTATGCGCGTCTGCGGAGTGGTTAAAAACGTGGGCGAACCCGGCGGCGGGCCGTTCCTTACATATAATCAGGACGGTACGGTATCACTGCAGATACTGGAGTCAAGCCAAATAGATAAGAGCAATAGCGAGTACATGAAGATGTTCACTGAGGGCACACACTTCAACCCGGTTGACCTTGTTTGCGCGGTAAAAGACTACAACGGCAATGCGTTCAACCTGCCTGAGTATGTTGACAAGACCACTGGTTTCATATCATCAAAGAGCAAAAACGGAAAGGAACTGAGGGCTTTGGAGTTGCCGGGACTATGGAACGGAGCCATGAGCGATTGGTCTACCGTGTTCGTTGAGGTTCCGTTGGGCACCTTTAACCCCGTAAAGACGGTGAACGACCTGCTCAGAGACCAACATCAGTAAGTGCCGGAACATGGCGGAGCATAACGAACTGGGACGCTGGGGCGAAGAGATTGCGGCGCAATATCTTGAGAAAAACGGCTGGTACATACGCCATCGCGACTGGAGATACGGCCATATAGACATAGACCTCGTGGCAATAGACGAGGCTATGTCCACTCTACTGATTGTGGAGGTAAAGACACGGGCGTCGGAAGTGAGCGGTTTGCCGGATGAGGCCATCACGTTCGAGAAGAAAAACAATATCATACGTGCCGCGGCGGCATACATCAAATCGTTCGCTATGCAACATCTCGTAGTGAGGTATGATACCATTTCCGTCATAGGGAAGCCCGAAACGGGATACAGGATAGAGCACAAAAGAAACGCTTTTGATGTTGTCGCCAATCATATTTATCATGAAAAGCGACAGAAAAAGACAAGATACGGAAAACGTCCCGGCTGCTGGTAGCGGCCGGGACGTTTTCTATAGTGCTGTATTCCTATTGTTCAAGAAACATGTTTACAATGACATTGGCATCGGACACGGTTATCTCACCATCGCCGTTGACATCGGCCACACCGGCATTGAAAGAGTCAACGGTATCGCCGAGGTAATAGTTTACAATGGCATTGGCATCAGCTATGGTTATGACACCGTCACCATTGACATCGCCAAGCAATGCCTTGCCACCCATAAACTTAAAGGTAACACTGCCGTCGCTATGCAATTGTATATCGGTAATAGGCTTATCCACCGTGCCGGCGTATGCCTTGTAATCTGTAAGAGACGTTACCGTGAGGGTATCTGACTGCAACGGATAGGAATCTCCCTTGTGATTGTTCAGATACTGCTTGTGGGTAAGATAGTTAACATTATTTGAAGACAAATAGCATCTCATAAGACTGGGGAGCCATCCGTCTGCCGGAATGATCGTAATATCAGGATGTCCGGGGGTATTGTTGAGCTTATTGAAGGAATTAAACTTTGCCCGGTCATAGTTAACATGCGTCACAAGCATACCGCTTCCGGGCATATTGGCATACCATCCTTCGCTTTCACGGGGCATATTCTCTATTATCCAGAACTCGTTAGGGTTGTTGTCGTTAACGATACGCATACCCTCGCCCCCGTCTTTAAGCGGTATCAGTGTCACATTGTCCGCCTCTGAGAGTATATTCATTTTGTCTGTCCAGCCGAACAACTCGCGCTGCCACGCCGATAACGGTGCGGGGGCAAAGCCATTGTTTATATTCTCTCCGCCATCCATAAGGTCCCAGTATTCCATTGACAGGTTATCATACTTCTGTACGTCGTATTCTCCACTGGAAGTGAACCAGTCTACCGTCGGATAGTAATCGGGAAGACCCATAGAATGGCAGAATTCGTGTACGTGTACGCCTATACCTGCCATAGGATTGCCGTTTGGGAATGATGACTCCGTATAGGGAGCACCATACAATTCGTTTTGATAGGCATAGCGGAAGAATTTCTTTCCGCCAAGCGAGACATTGATTAAGGAATTGTATCCTGACTGAGGCCAAAGACAATCAGAACCTGCTCCCACCGCCTCACTGTAGCCTGCATAGACGATATACACCATATCTATATAACCGTCGTTATCCATATCGTACCGGTTGAAGTCTATATCAAGCCCGGAAAGCTTAGTACATACATCGGTCAGGAATGCGATCGAGTTGTCAGTGTTACCTGTTGTGGGCTTGCCATAATAGGCAGAAGTCTTATTTAGGGTTATGGATGCAACGACATCGAACTGCGGACGGAACTGTCCGAAACTGCAATCATCGAAATATTGCGCCACGGAACCATGACTTTTGTAACGGTCAGGGGCGTTATATTCGGCAGAATTTAACAGATTGTGGATGTCTTCCCGGGAGTATTTGAAATGTAAATCAGAGAAATCAACCATAACCGTGAGTATCTTCGGGGTGCCAAGACATGGTACCACACGTGTGCCGTCAATGCCTTCGCCTTGAGAAGTGGGCAACGGAAGAACAGACTCACGCGTGGAAGAGGACGACATGACACCGAAAGGCATGGTAACGGCACTCTCTAAAGCGTCTGACCGTTTTGCCATATCCCTGATATTCTCCACCTCTAACATTGAGGCGAGACGGAAACTGCCGTTTTCTTCCATTACGACATCACCTTCATCGGTGACAAAGAAGTGTAAGTTCTGATTACCAACCAGCCTTATAGTTGCCTGCTTGCCATTATCAAGCGTAACAATACGGGGCACCCCGGCGGCTCGTGTAGCATTAGCCGTAACGGCAACCATGGCCGAAAGGCCGACGAACAGCATCTTAATATAATCTAACGGTATATTGATTCTACGCATATTCCAATGATAATGATGATATAATCACCTTGGTTTGATATATGTCTGCATAGCCCTTCGCTACGCAGACATATTATATTATTTCACAGTAAAGCCGTCACGCTCCATCTCAAGAGATGCCCAAATGAACGGACCAACGCCCTTTGCATCGTTATCTCTGATGGGTTCTGACATGTAATACTCAAAAGAGCCGTCACGATTAGGGCTCTTGGCGGGGCCAAGGCCACTGACAGCGCAGCAACGTGTCAATGATATTGTCTTGTCATCATTAACCTTTATGAAGTTCTTCAAGATGCCGTTATAGGCCTTTATGCCCGCTTCCTTGAAGTCGATATTCTCCGCTCCCGCAGCTTTCGCAGCCTCACACAGCGGATAAGCCTTAACACCGGCTGCCAGATTGTTCTCTGTTGGCAGGTAGCCAAGGCGCGCACCCTTCAGCAAGCAGTATGCGAACATACTGGAAGCGGTAGCCTCAAGATAGTTGCGGTCATCCTTTACGTCCATTACATCATACCACAATCCGGTCTTCTTGTCCTGATATTTCACTACTGCCGTCATGGCCTGCTGCAACATATCAATTACCTCTCCCCTGCGGGCGTAGTTCTCTGGCAACGCATCGAGAATCTCTATCATAGCCATTGTGAACCATCCCATGGCGCGAGCCCATGTGTGTTGTGACAGTCCCGTTTCCTTATCGGCCCAGAACATGGTGTGAGTCTCGTCCCACGCATGCTTCCACAAACCGGTCTTGGCATCGTATGTGCGCTTGAAAGTCTTTCCGATCTGGTCCACGGCATCATCATAGTACTTTGTGGCTTTCTTCGTTCCGCGCAGTTCTTCAGCTCCGAGTGTATAGAAAGGCAGGCCCATGAAGATTCCGTCCAGCCACACCTGATTGGCGTATATGGCCTTATGCCACCACACACCCTCCTTGGTTCGCGGCTGTCCCTCAAGCTGTTTGAAGAGCGTTTGCAATGCTATATCCGAGCCTTTGTGCGGGAACAGACGGTTAGCACGGAGTATAAACCGNGCTGTNCGCACGTTGTCAAGATTGTAATNCTCCAGCTTATAGCCTGTAATCTCACCCTTTTCGCTAATCATTTTCTTTGGATATTCAACGACATAATCCTTGAATATCGGATTGAGATAAGCCAGATAAGCATCCATTATGCCCTCAAGCTCAATGCCCATAACGTAACTCCATTTGCCGTTCGGACGTTTCTTGGGGTCAGTAAAGTCAAGATAATAAGACTTTGGCACTCTCTGCATCTCGCTCCATGCCAGCCATTCGGAATAATGCTCAAAGGGAAATTCCGACAATACCAACTCTCCGTTGATGCGAAGGTTATCAAAATGTATGTCATGGCTCTTGCCTGTCCTGCGCACTTTCTCGTCAGTCACGCCGTTGAACGAACAGTTCCTCACATTAATATTATAGATATTGTCATAGTCATCGAGTCCGTTCAGCAGGATACCGTACTTTGATTTCTGACAGGTCACATTCTCCATATACACGTTACGCACCGTAGGAATGAAGCCTCTCTTTGCCTGTTCTNTCGGTNNNTAANCCAANTTNATGCGCAACACNGCCTCACGGCACTGCCCAACCTCCACATTACGCATGTAAACGTTCTCGGTTACGCCGCCACGGCATGTGTTTGTCTTTATTCTCAGAACACGATCAAGGTTTGGAGAGTCCATCTTACAGTCCTCCGCGAACACATTCTTAACGCCGGCGCTTATCTCCGAGCCTATAACCACACCGCCATGACCGTCTGCCATAGTACATCTTCTGACGATAATGTTCTGTGACGGCGCCGGTGTTCTTCTGCCATCGGCGTTACGTCCGCTCTTTATAGCGATACAATCGTCACCAGTTTTGAAGTAACAGTCTTCAATAAGAACGTCCTCACAGGACTCAGGGTCACAGCCATCGCCGTTAGGTCCGTTATTGATTACTTTCACTCTGCGCACCGTTATGTTCTTAGACAGCGTAGGAGTGATTACCCAGAAAGGCGAACGGAGCATTGTTACGTCCTCGATAAGAATGTTCTTACACTCATAGAAGTTCACGAGCTGTGGGCGCATGCCGTGCCCTTTGCCGAAGATACGTTCTTCTGTCGGCACTCCAAGGTCTGACATCTGCAGGAGAGTGTTGCGGTTTGACAGGGTGTTACCAAGCGAATCCTTACCGAAACGGTCATCGCCGAACCAAGGCATAGCCTGACTTTGCGGTGTCTTTCCAGCCTCAAAGCCGAACTTTTTGGCTCCGCACCACTGCCACCATGTGTCGTTCTCGCCACTACCGTCAAGCGTTCCCTCGCCACTTATGGCTATATTCTCAGCCTGATAGGCGTAAACACACGGTGAATAGTTCATTATATCCAGTCCTTCCCAGCGTGTTTTAACCAACGGATAGAGGTCGGGATTGTATGCAAAGAGTATCACTGCGTCTTTCTCCAGACGAAGATTGACGTTTGACTGCATGCGTATCGCACCGGTATTCCATGTTCCGGCCGGTACAATGACAGTACCTCCACCCTTCTTTGAGCATGCCAATATAGCAGCATTGATAGCTTTTTGGTTCTTGGCGGCATCGGCCTTTACCGATGCTCCGTATTTCGTAATAGAATAGGTCTTGTCCTTAAACGTCGGAGCCACAATGCGGCTCTCGATCTGTTTGTACAGAGCCTCATCCCAACCCTGCGCCTTTACAGCCAGAACCGCAATGAGAGAAATAAGTATAGTCGTTAGTCTTTTCATTATTATGAGTCTTAGTTATTTTGTAGTATTACCGTTATGTTATTTACGCAATTGTGTTGTCCGGTGCTTTTGTCGCTGCTTCATGACGATACTCACATCGTCACACCGCGACAATCCCAGTCACCAAACAACACAATCGCCACCTGTTTTAGTCCTCAGCAGGTTTCATGTTGGTATAGACAGTCTGCACATCGTCAAACTCTTCCAACTTCTCCACCATCTTATCTATTGTCGCCCGCTGCTCGTCATCAACCTCCTTGAGGTCGTTAGGGATATAAGTGAACTCGCCACCAATCTCCTCGAAGCCCTTATCCTCAAGGAAATGCTGTATCTGTGAATAAGACTTCGGATCGCCATAGATTGAGATTGTAGTCTCATCCTTATCCTCGTCGTAGTTTTCGTCATACTCATCGTCCACATTCAGGTCGATAAGGTCGAGTATAAGGTCGTCCATGTCAATGCCATCGTTCTTCTTGAACGTGAAGACGCATTTGTGGTCAAAGAGGAATGACAGTGAGCCAGTGGTGCCGAGGTTACCAGAGAACTTATTGAAGACAGAACGAACGTCCGCCACTGTGCGTGTGGTATTGTCGGTAAGTGTATCCACAAATACGGCTATGCCGTGAGGACCGTATCCCTCGTATGTCACCTCCTTGTAGTCAGACTGGTCCTTACCCATTGCGTTCTTTATGGCACGCTCAATGTTATCCTTCGGCATATTCTCACGTTTACACGTGGCTATGATAGAACGCAGAGTAGGATTGGTCTCCGGTTCAGGCCCTCCGGCCTTTACTGCTATTGCGATCTGCTTGCCAAGACGTGTAAATGTCTTTGCCATGTGGCCCCAACGCTTCATTTTGGCAGCCTTGCGATATTCAAATGCTCTTCCCATTGGTTTGTACTATAATTTTAATTGGTTTGTATTCTTATTGTAAACAAACACCTTTCGCAGTGCGCCATGGTTCATGTTTTACCCACAGCGCACTCCAAAAGGTATTCTTTTCTATCTCAGTTCAGCGTTAAGCTGCTTCTTGATGTTGGCTATAAGCTTATTCATTATAGCGTCAATCTGCTTGTCACCCATTGTCTTCTCATTGTCTTGCAGTATGAAGTTCACCGCGTATGATTTCTTTCCCTCCGGAAGTTTGTCGCCTTCATACACGTCAAAGAGCTCAATCCTCTTCAACAGCTTCTTCTCTGTCTGACGGGCAACCCTCTCTACCTCGGCAAACTCAACGCTCTTGTCAAGCAACAACGCAAGGTCACGACTGACAGCAGGGTACTTCGGCACCTCACTAAAGTGCACCTGCGCTTTCTTAACAGTATCAGTTACCTGTGTCCAGTTAATGTCCGCATAATACACTTCACGGTCTATATCAGCCTGTTTCTGTATCTTTTTGCTTACAATACCCATCTCAACAAAGACTTTTCCCTGACGATTCTTGAGCTTCAAGCCTGCGCCGAAGATGTTATTGTCGCTCTTTTCGGCCACAAGCATGCCCATCGGCATACCGATACGGCGCAGGATATTGTCCACATACGCCCTCAATTCATAGAAAGAAGTATCTTCGTCGGCATGTATCCACGAACCCTCAACACGCTTTCCTGTCACCCACAAGGCGAGATGGCACTCTTCTTTGTACGCTTTCATCGGATTTTCATCATCACGTTTGGCATTATCGTGATGGTAGCAGTTGCCAAACTCGAAGAAACGCAGGTTGGCCATACGGCGGTTTGCGTTACGCATAATGCTCTCCAAGCCGCCGAACAGCAGTGTCTGCCTCATCACATTCAGGTCAGAAGACAACGGGTTCACGATACTTACGAGGCTCTCCGCCGGATATGCGTTAAGCTCATTATAGAACGCTCCCTTTGTGAGTGAGTTGTTCAATATCTCGTTAAAGCCCGCTCCCACAAGCTGTTCTGACACGAGGTTCTGCAACTTGTGCCTCTGATCCTCAAAGCCTTTCACTACAAGCGATGACTTTAGCTGCGTCGGTATCTCCACGTTATTGTAACCATAGATACGCAGTATGTCCTCCACCACATCACACGGACGCTGCACATCCACACGATATGCCGGCACAGTGATGTCCAGTCCCGTCTCGTCCTCGGCGTTAATCTCCACCTCCAGCGTTCCGAGTATGCTCTTTATGGTATCATTTCCTATCTTCTTTCCTATCAGACGGTCCACATAATCATAGTCNAGACNCATTGAGGNGTTATCTATCGGATTGGGATATACATCCNTTATTTNCATNNTCACCTNTGCGCCGGCNNGNTCTTTACACANCAACGCAGCCTGTTTCAGNGCATANATTGTGCCGTTAGGGTCTATGCCACGCTCAAAACGGAATGAGGCATCTGTTGACAATCCGTGACGACGTGCCGACTTCCTTATCCATGTAGGGTGGAAATAGGCTGACTCCAGAACCACATTGCATGTCGTCTCGTATGTGCCTGAGCCCTTACCGCCAAACACACCGGCTATGCACATAGGCTCATCCGTGTTGCAAATGGCGAGGTCGTGCTCTCCCAACGTATGCTCAACCCCATCGAGCGTAACGAACTTCGTTCCGGCATTGTTGTCCTTAACTATTATCTTATGGCCGCTAACCATATCCGCGTCAAAGCAGTGCAGCGGCTGACCATACGCCATCATTATATAGTTGGTAATGTCAACTATATTGTTTATCGGTCTGAGACCGATGACAGAGAGTTTGTTTTTCAGCCATTCGGGTGACTCCCTCACCTCACATCCGGTAAGGCTGACACAGGCATAGCGGCGGCATGCCTCCGCATTCTGTATCTCCACCTCCACCGGCAGGTCGTTGTTATCAACCGCAAAAGCGTCGCATGACGGACGGTGCAGAGACGTCTTGTAACCGTTCTGCACAAGCCACGCATACAAATCGCGGGCAACACCATAGTGTGACAGTGCGTCGGCGCGGTTGGCTGTGATGTCAACCTCAATGAGCCAGTCGCTCTCTATGTTGTAATACTCGGCCGCAGGCTGTCCCACCGTCGCATCCTCAGGCAGCACTATGATTCCGGCATGGTCGGTGCCGACACCTATCTCGTCCTCGGCACATATCATACCGGCAGACTCTATGCCGCGCAACTTTGATTTCTTGATGACAAACTCCTTGTCACCGTCATACAGTTTACAACCGATATCAGCCACGATAACCTTCTGTCCGGCCGCTACATTAGGCGCGCCGCACACTATTTGCGACGGTTGCTCCTTGCCCAAATCCACCGTACACACGTGCATGTGGTCTGAGTTGGGATGCGGTTCACACGTAAGCACCTTTCCCACGAAAAGCCCTTTCAGTCCGCCTCTGATGGTCTGTACTTCTTCAAGTGCGCCAACTTCAAGACCAGTGCTTGTCAGTGCCACGCACACCTCATCGGCGGTAAGGTCGAAGTCAACGTACTCTTTTAACCATTTGTATGAAATATTCATTTGTATATTATTGTTTGTTACATTTTCAAACATTGACAATACACAGCCTTCACAACTGCGTATAAACGCTGCAAAATTACGAAAAATTAGCCGATTAGACAAACCTTGAGACGTTTTTTTTACGCCCCCGCCGCAAAAGCACTGCGATTACACTGTGAAAGCACCGTGATTACAATGCAATTGCACTGCGATTACAACGTAAAAGCACTGCGATTACAACGGCTGTAAACAGCCAACGAAAAACAGATATATATCACACANNAATAATCCCTNATACAGAAGTACCCAAAAGAGATACGACACCCAAGGGCATATCAATACANCAGCATATTTGTTGTTGTATCCTTATCCCGAACTCACATTAAAAATCATACAGGCCCGACACAGTGTGAGAGCGGCATATCAGGTATATAAAAAACGAAACTCTCACACCTCACGGTGCAAGAGTTCCAATCTCAATAGGTATTAGCTTTGTTTAAGGTAAAAAGATTGTATTCAGGATAACGTTGGCAAAGGTACTATGTTTTTTTGAATGCGGCAAGTTTTTTTACAATTATTTTACATTTTGCACGCATTTTACATAACAAACATCTTGATTTGTATCATCTTTTTATACCTAACAACGTTTTTTTTGCATATTTTTGTCACTATCATTCACACGTTTTCCTAAAAAATTCTTAATAGCGAAATATGCTATTACGACAACAAGCACGACGAGTATGCCATACTTAATATATGAGGAATATTCCTCAACCTTGGCGTTCAGTTGGTCGGCCGGCACGAAAGAGTGCAGGTAATAGCCTATGGCGGCAAGAATACCGTTCCACACTCCCGCTCCAATAGTGGTGTAAAGCAGGAACTTCCAGAAGTTCATCTTGGCCAGACCCGCCGGCACCGATATGAGTTGCCTTATGACAGGCACAAGCCTTCCTGTGAGGGTGGCAACCGTACCGTGGTCATCAAAGTAACGCTCCGCCTTCTCTATCTTCTCCTGATTGAGCAGACACATTCTCCCCCAACGGCTGTTGGCGAAGCTATACACGATAGGACGGCCGAGATAATAGGCCGCGGCATAGTTGATGGCGGCGCCACAATCGGCACCCAACGTAGCCACAAGTATCACCATCCAGATGTTGAGTACACCGGCGGCAGCCTGATAAGCGGCCGGCGGCACAAAGATTTCAGACGGCACCGGTATAACGGTACTCTCCAACNGCATACNCNAAAATACGGTATTGTAACCNAAATTGGACAACAATTCTTCTAACATGATTCTCTGTTTTTTTCTATTTCAAGATATTGTGACGGTTCGGTGCCCTTCGGAAAATAGTCGCAAAGCACACAAGCCGTATCGAGTGGCGATAACTTTACAGAACATTCAAGATAGCGTAAATACTCCTGTCGCGTACCGCACACCCTGCTCGCACCGGCCATATATGCCAAAGCCTGCGCCGGGGCCGATACGTAATCACCGTCCTCAAACTGTTCCAGCAACGTCTTTAACAACATATAAGCGAGGTGGACAGACCCGGAGTCATACAGCAACCCGCCTATACGTGCCAGTATATCAGTGGTATACTCAGCTGTCTCCATAGCATTTGAGAAATAGCCTAACGCATCAGACATACGCATGGCACCCAAACACACCGCTCCCCTGGCCAGTTGCACATCCACTTGCGGCGCCCCGCAGTCTTCAAGCATATCACAGCATTCCATAGCCTTGTCCACATCGTCAGCCTTGGCAAAGACAGACGCACACAAACGCAGTGTCTCCGCCTTCTGTTGCAAAGACATTTCGTCCACATGCCTCAACAGTCTGTCTGCCACCTTATACGCCTCGCCCACCATCTTACGGCAAAACAGAGTGGAAAGGAGCAGCAGTTCGGCCACAGGGTCGCCGGGGCAAATGGAGAGCATACGCTCAAAACAGTTTTGCGCACCTTCAAAATCGCCTACTGCATAGAGACAGTTGCCGCGTATATGGTGCGCCTCCGGCTGATTGGGAGAGATTGCTATGGCATATTCCGCACTCTGTAACGCGTCACGATAGCGTGACTGCTGAAACTGGACATCACCAATCATGAGCCACGCATCATAGCGGAAAGCGTCCAGATCTATCATACGGTCAAGCATTTTCTCCGCTTCCGCCCACTGCCTGCGTGCCATGTATATCTTGGCTCTTATGTCATAGTATTCGGTAACGTTCACGTCATACGTTTCCGAGAGCCTGTTTATCCACTGCTCCGCCATGTCAACATAGCCGCAGTCAATATACATCATAGCAGCTTCCATAGCCAGCTCGTCAGGCATAGCGATGCCATCGTCACCTTCCTCCTCTTCCTCTTCGTCATATTCCGTCCCCATGACCGATGGGGTTACGGTGTCATCACCACGCTCTCTCATTATGGCGTGGTGACGTTGCAGACATTCCTCCGCCTTGTCTATGTCTCCCTCACGAATGTTTATCTCTGCCATCGTGCAGACAACGTCTATATTCTCTGAAGACATATCCACGCCTTCCAGCAATTTCGTGGCTGCCTGCGTGTCATTAAAGTCTATCAAAGCCAGACGGGCCTTGAACAATAATGCCGCTGAATTGTCCGGATATAACTGCAAACAATAATCGGCCACGGCATTAGACAGTTCAAAATCTCCGTTGATGTGATAATATTCCGCTATATCAATGAGGTCATCCAAATCAAAATACACCAATTCTCCCGTCTCCATGGCGTCCTCGTATTTACGTAACAACGCCTTGAAGTCGGGGGAATTGGTGTATCTGCTAAACTCCGTTGATATCATTATTGCAAATAAGTGACAGTGATTAATATATATGTATCACTTAATTATCGCTTGTTTTCAGTCGTCTGCCTATTTCTTCCAGTTGTCCTTCAGCCCTACAGTGCGGTTATACACGGGGTGCTCGGGCGTGGTATCGGGGTCGGGCATGAAGTAACCGATACGCTGGAACTGCAAATAGTCGCCGGGAACCTTATCGGCTGCCCATTCCTCTATATAGCAATCTTTAAGCACTCGCAAAGAGTCCGGNTTCATCATGCGCTTTATCGCCTCCAAATCCGACANGCCCTCTTCCTTTGTAAGGCGTGCTTTCTCNNCGCGGGGATTCTCNACCATCCANANNCGGTCATACAGACNNACCTCACAACGACGGCAATGGTCAACGCTGACCCAATGCCATGTCTTGCCCTTTATCTTGCGGTCGGCACCGGGCATGCCGCTCTTTGTCTCCGGATCATATTCCGCATACACTTCTATTATATTGCCATCGGCATCTTTCTTGCAGAAATTCTCCTCCGGACACTTTATGATATATCCGTTCTTTAATCTCACTTCCTTGCCGGGACCAAGGCGGAAGAATTTCTTCGGGGCATCTTCCATGAAGTCATCACGCTCTATCCACAGCTCCCTTGAGAAAGTCACCTCGTGCCTTCCGCTGTCAGGATCTTCCGGATTGTTGATGGCTGTCATCTGCTCCGTCTTGCCTTCAGGATAGTTTGTANTAACAAGTTTCNGAGGATTGAGTACCGCCGCCACACGGTCAGCCCNGCCATTGAGGTCCTCACGCACGCNGCTTTCAAGCAAAGCCATCTCGTTAAGGGCGTCAAAGGTGGTGTAACCGATTTTCTTTATGAACTTGTTTATGGACTCAGGAGAATAACCATGTCGGCGGAAACCGCAGATTGTAGGCATTCGGGGGTCATCCCATCCGCTCACAAGCCCCTCTTGTACCAGCATAAGCAGGTTACGCTTTGACAGCAATATGTAGGAAAGGTTCAGTTTGTTGAACTCGGTCTGCCGCGGTCTGTTATCCTCTATATCGGCAGTCTCGCCACGTGTCTCCTTCAACCAGTCTATGAACAGGTCGTAAAGCGGGCGATGTACCACAAACTCCAAGGTGCACAACGAATGCGTTACTCCCTCAAAATAGTCCGATTGCCCGTGGGTATAGTCATACATGGGGTACGCATTCCACTTGGAGCCGGTGCGATAGTGAGGTATATTCATCACGCGATACATGATAGGGTCACGGAAATGCATGTTAGGATTGGCCATATCAATCTTGGCCCTGAGCACCATCTTGCCGGGTTCCATCCTGCCTGAGTTCATCTCCTCAAACAAACGCAGGCTCTCTTCCACCGGCCTGTCACGGTAAGGTGAATTGGTACCGGGCTGAGTAGGGGTGCCTTTCTGCTCCGCTATCTGCNCNNCCGACTGTTCATCGACATACGCNCGTCCTTGTTTTATAAGCTNAACGGCAAAGTCCNACAGTTGTTGGAAATAGTCGGAGGCATAACATATCTTGCCCCATTTATAGCCAAGCCACTCTATATCTTTCTTTATTGCCTCCACGTACTCGTCATCCTCCTTCATGGGATTGGTGTCATCAAAACGCAGATTGCACACTCCGCCATACTTTTCGGCGGCTCCAAAATCCATGGCTATGGCCTTTGCATGACCTATATGCAGATAGCCGTTAGGCTCAGGAGGGAAACGTGTCTGCATGCGTCCGCCGTTTTTGCCTGCCGCGAGGTCTGCCTCTATCTTCTGTTCTATGAAGTTCAGTGCCTTCTTCTCTTCTGTTGCTTCTTGCATTTGTATTTCGGATTTTGAGNTTTATTNTCGGNATGTTATTTCAACAAAGCCATATTCNGCCGNAAAGTTACTNTTTTTTNTTCAAAAAAGGTCTCCAATCCCTATATTATTTTAATATAAGTGAATTAAAAAGCCTATTTGCCAATCCTTTGTTGGTGCTTTATTGTTTTTTTTATACCTTTGCCGTCACAATGAAACATAGGCGCATTATAATCATTTCGGCAGCGGTATTGCTGATTGCAGGCATTGCCGTAATGCTGACCACACGTTCCTGCGGCGGTGGAGAGGCTGCCGCATCGTCCGACAAAAGGCCGTTGGACACGATACCGTTTATGCTGACACAGATGCAACGTGGTTCACGTCTCAACACCGCTGAGGTGAAGATACACAAGATTATCACCCACGATGACATCATGAAGCTGTCCGGCACCATACTGGGCAAACAGGTATCGCTCAATATTCCGNNCGGAAAGCGCAAGGTTGNGATACCTTTATATGCNACTATAAAGGCAGGNATAGANCTTACAAAGTTGACAAAATCCGACATTGTAAGACACGGCGAGAAGATTGAGGTATTCCTGCCGGAGCCGGATATTGCCATAACTGAAACGCACATAGACCACGAGGGGATAAGACAGTATGTGGCATTGACAAGGAGACGCTTCTCTGACAGAGAGCTACAGGAATATGAGAAGCAAGGCAGGGCGGCCATTGAGCGTGACATTCCGGCCATGAACATAAAGGCAATGGCACGTGAGAGCGCGGCACGGCAGTTGATACCTATCATACAGGCAATGGGATTCAAAGAGAACAACATAACCATAACATTCGCAGACACCGACAATGGCAGGAGTAATACGATTCTTAGAGAGAATAAATAACGGAGTAAACCGTTTCACCATCACCGTTATGTGTCTGGCAGTCATTGCTGTTGCGGTTCTAATAGCATGGGCTGTATATGCCGTAAAGGGCAGCGACATGGGGGTGGAGACGGACAACAGGATAGATAGCACACCGACTATAGTGGACAGAATCAAAGCTATAGGACAGTGGGAGTTTCTATCCATAAACGACGAGGAACTCATTGACACCATGCGCACAGGCTTTTTCTCCGACGATGAGCTTGTGCGGATATATTACGGCACCCTTCGTTTGGGCATAGACCTGAGCAAATGTTCCGAGGAATGGATACGCACAGAAAAGGACACTATATTTATTGCACTGCCGGAGGTGCAGCTATTGGACAGCATATTTATAGACGAGGCGCGCACACGCTCCTTTTTCGAGTCAGGGAAATGGAGCAACGCCGATCGTAAGGCGATGTACGGGCGGGCTCACAATGCTATGCTGAAAAGATGTATGACACCGGAGAACATAGCCATCGCGCAGACAAATGCACGGGAACAGATAGCGCGTATGCTGCAACCCATTGCAGAGCCAAAACAAATAAAGATCATAAACGGGAAATAAAATACCGGCAACGAAAATAAAAAACGACAGAAATATGAGAAAAATACGTTTTATTGTAATATCAGCCATAATGGCATTGGCCTGCCTAACCGTTACGGCGGCACCTCTGCGCTACTCCATTCTCGGTGACAGTTATTCAACATACGAGGGGTATCTCACACCCGATACAAACCTTATCTGGTATTACAAGCCGGACAACAAGGCTCTGAACAGCCGTAATGACGTGCGCCATGTAGAGCAGACATGGTGGCATCAGGTACTCACGGCCATGGATGCCACGCTGGAGGTAAACAACTCCTACTCCGGTTCCACTATATGCTACACGGGATATAAAGACAAGAACGGCATACACGCAGACTATTCCGACCGTGCTTTCATTACTCNTAGCAACANATTAGGCAATCCGNATGTCATACTTGTANGCGGAGGCACCAACGACAGTNGGGCGGGNGCNCAGAGNTGAAGAANATGTCTATGGCAACTGGAAGACAAAGGAACTGTATTATTTCCGGCCGGCCATGGCGAAACTGCTATACGACCTCAGAGCGAACT